>OCZV010000015.1_pt1 | contig 63782 bp, 60 predicted proteins | sample 1539051 | NCBI WGS metagenome assembly OCZV01 (sample SAMEA3113581, study PRJEB22503) | soil metagenome
AGTTATCGGTGTCGATCTCGACGATGCGGTTCATCCGCTCGAAGGACACGACGATGCCGTCGGGCCGGGGGATGCACCCGCCGGACATGCCGGTGCCTGCGCCCCGGGCGGTGACGGGCACGTGGTGCTCGTCGGCCAGGCGCAGGACCGCCGCGACCTCGTCGGTGGACGCGGGGGACACGACCGCCAACGGCCGCTGCGGTGCCGCCGTCAGCGCCTCGTCGTGGGTGTAGTCGTCCTTGATGGCGTCACCGGTGAGCACGTGCTCGGAGCCGACGACCTCGGTGAGGAGCTGCCCGACGTTCGCCATCGGCCCGGGACCCTACCCCCACCGGTTCTGTCAGCTCTCACGCGCGATGTGGCGGCTGAGTGCCGACGGAAGGGGAACAATGAGCGCATGGCCAAGCTCACCCACGACGAAGCCGAGTCCCGCCTTGCCGAGGTTCCGGGCTGGGGAATCGTCAACGGCACGCTGCACAGAGAGATCGAGTTCCGCAACTTCGTCGAGGCCTTCGGCTTCATGGCGATGGTGGCGCTCGAAGCGGAGAAGCTCGATCATCACCCCGACTGGTCCAACTCCTGGAACCGGGTGGTGATCGACATCTCGTCCCACGCCGAGGGCGGCATCACCGACAGCTGCTTCGCGCTCGCGGCGGCCGTCAACAAGGCGCTCGGCGAGTAGCGCCGGACGAACGCGTCAGCTGCGGGCTTCGGCGTACTCGTCGAGCCCCTGGAGCAACGTGTTCCACGAGAGCGTGGCGCACTTGATCCGCACGGGGAACTTCACGACACCCCGCAGCGCCTCGAGGTCACCGAGCTTCACGTCGGCCTCGGCCGCCGCATCCATCTCGTCGTCGACACCGTCGGCACCCTCGGACGACGGACCGTCGAGCGACTGCTCGTGGATCGACATCATCCCCTTGAACGCCCGCGACAGCGCCCGCACCTCGTCGAGCGTCTTGCCCTTCACGGCCGAGGACATCATCGATGCCGACGACTGGCTGATCGAGCAGCCCTGGCCGCCGATGCGGATGTCCTGCACGGTGTCGCCCTCGACGTCGAGATAGAGCACGATCTCGTCGCCGCACAGGGGGTTGAAGCCCTCGACCCGGGTCGCCGGTGGTGCGTCTAGCTCACCCCGGTTCCGCGGGCTGCGGTAGTGGTCGAGGATGATCTCCCGGTAGAGGTCTTCGAGGCCCGGCATGCGACTTGCGATCCTATCGGCGGCGGCGGACGGTCAAATCGGTCAGATTCCGAAGAAGTCGGAGGCGGCGTCGATCGCATCGCCCAGCGCGTCGACGTCGGACTCGTCGTTGTAGACGTAGAGCGAGGCCCGGGCGGTGGCCGACACGCCCAGCTCCTTCATGAGCGGCTTGGCGCAGTGGTGCCCGGCCCGCACGCACACGCCGTGCTGGTCGAACACCTGGGTGAGATCGTGGGGGTGCAGGTCGCGGTAGGTGAACGACAGCACCCCGCCCCGTTCGGCCGGCTCGGACGGCCCGTGGATCCGGAGGTCGTCGCCGAACCGCTCGGTGAGCGACCGCAGCGCGTATCCGGTGAGGCTCACCTCGTGCTCGCGCACCGACTCCATCCCCAGCCCGGTGAGGTAGTCGACCGCGGCCCCCAGGCCCACCGCCTCGGCGATCGGCGGGGTGCCGGCCTCGAACTTCCACGGCAGCTCGTTGGGCGTGAAGCCCTCCTTGGTGACGTTCAGGATCATCTCGCCGCCGGTGAGGAACGGGGGTGTGGCGTCGAGGATGTCCTCTGTGCCCCAGAGCACGCCGATGCCGGTGGGGCCACACATCTTGTGCCCGGTGAAGGCCGCGAAGTCGGCCCCCCAGGCGGCCACGTCGGTGGGCACGTGGGGGACGTGCTGGCTGGCGTCGACCACGGCGATGGCACCGGCGTCATGGGCGGCGGCGACCAGCCGCTCGACCGGGTTGAGCGTGCCGAGCACGTTGGACATGGCGGCGAACGACACCACCCGAGCCCCGTCCACCAGGCGGTCGAGCTCGCTCAGATCGAGGTGGCCGTCGGGGCCCACCGGGATCCAGCGCAGCTCGATGCCCAGCTCGGCGACCAGCTGGTGCCAGGGCACGATGTTGGCGTGGTGCTCGAGCTCGGTGATCACCACCGGGTCGCCGGCCCGGAGGTTGGCGCGTCCCCACGCCTTGGCCACCAGGTTGAGGGCCTCGGTGGCGTTCTTGGCGAAGACGATCTCGCGTTCCGACGCGGCGCCGATGAAGGCGGCGACCTTGGCGCGGGCGCCCTCGAGTGCGGCGGTGGCCTCCTCGGCGATGAGGTAGGTGCCCCGGTGGACGTTGGCGTTGCTGTGCTCGTAGTAGCGCTCGATGGCGTCGAGGACCGGGCGGGGCTTCTGCGACGTGTTGGCCGAGTCGAGGTAGACCAGGCGCTGGCCCCGGACGATGCGGTCGAGGATGGGGAAGTCCTTGCGGACGCGCGCCACGTCGAGCGTCGACGACGTGGTCACGGGAGTCTCGTTCAGCGCCATGCGTCGTAGCCCTCTCCTTCGAGGCGAGCCGCCAGCTCGGGGCCACCGCTGTCGACGATACGCCCGTCGATCAGAATGTGGACGCGATCCGGCTTCAGGTACTGGAGCAAACGCTGGTAGTGCGTGATCGCGAGAATGCCCAGCTCGGGGCGGTCCTTGCGGACCTCCTCCACGCCCCGGGCGACGACCTTGAGTGCGTCGATGTCGAGGCCCGAGTCGGTCTCGTCGAGGATCGCCACCTCGGGCTCGAGGATGGCCATCTGCAGGATCTCGTTGCGCTTCTTCTCGCCCCCGGAGAAGCCCTCGTTGAGGTAGCGGTCGGCGAACGACGGGTCCATGTCGAGTCGCTGCATCCACTCCATGATCGCCACGCGCAGCTCGAGCACGGACAGGTCGATGCCCTTGCGGGCCGACAGCGCCTGGCGCAGGAAGTTGATGACCGACACCCCCTGGATGGTCTGCGGGTACTGGAACGCCAGGAAGACGCCCGCCTTGCCCCGGACGTCGGGCTCCCAGTCGGTGATGTCGTCGCCCCGGAAGCGGATCCGCCCCCCGGTGATCTCGTACTCGGGGTTGCCCAGCAGGGCGTTGGCCAGCGTCGACTTGCCCGAGCCGTTGGGGCCCATCAGGGCGTGGACCTCGCCAGCCCCGACGGTCAGGTCGACCCCTCGCAGGATCTCGGCGTCGGTGCCCGCGGCGCGGACATGGAGGTCGTCGATCTCGAACAGGGGCACCGGCATAAGGGCCAGTCTATTAGCCCTACGCGCATAGGAGAAATACCCCGTTGCCCCTCGTTCAGCCCCGAGTAAGGTCGGCGCCGGATGAGCGAGCGTCCGTCGAGGGTGACGGGGAAGCACGGTGAGAGCGAGCCCTGGGCCCGGGCGGCCCGTCGCCGCACGCGACACGAGCGGAGATCGGCACGTCGGAGCCCGAGCGGCCCGCTGCGAAGCAGCAAGAGCGGGAAGCAATGTCCATCCCGGCGGTGACCGCGGGCGCCTCCGTGACCTTGGTCGACGGGGCGTCGTTCTGCATCTCCGGGCTCACAGGCGACATCGCCGACGGCGCCGAGGGACTGATCGTGGCCGACCGCCGGCTGCTGTCGCGCTGCGCGCTGATGGTGAACGGCCGGCCGTTGGTGCCCGTCGACCACCACGTCGACGACCCGTCGGCCGCCACCTTCGTGTGCCGGGCGCCCGATGGGCCGATCGTCGTCCGGCGCCGCTTCCTGGGCGAGGGGATGCGGGACGACGTCGAGATCCGCAACCCGAGCGACGAGGCGACCTACGTCGAGGTCGTCGCCGAGCTGGCGTCCGACCTGGCCACGGCAGACGCCCTGCGGGACGGCCGGGTCGACGCCCACGACGTCGTCCCCGTGCTCGAGCCCGCCGACGGCCCGTCGACAGGCGGCGGGCACGTCGAGCTGGTCTTCGCCGCAGGCTCCGGCGCGGCGCGGACCGGCTGCCGGGTGGCCGCCACCGAGGGCGTGACCGTCACCCCGCGTCGGCTGGCATGGGAGGCGATCGTCCCCGCCGGCGGCGCCCGCTCGCTCACCGTGGTCGTCACGCCCATCGTGGCCGGCGCCGAGCTGGCGCCGCTCTACCCGCTCGGCGCGCCGGTCGAGCGCAGCGAGTCGGGCCGCCGGCTCGACCGCTGGCAGCGCGGCGTGCCCGAGGTGACGTCCGACCACCACGGCCTGCTCGGGGCCGTGCGGCGCAGCGCCCACGACCTGGGCAGCCTGCGGGTCCTCGATCCGGACTTCCCGGAACGAGCGGTCGTGGCCGCCGGCGCCCCGTGGTTCCTGGCGCTGCACGGGCGCGACGCCATCTTCGCCGCCTACACGAGCCTGATCCTCGACCCCGAGCTGGCGCTCGGCACCGTGGAGACCCTGGCCCGCTTCCAGGGAGCCGACGTCGACGTCCGCACCGAGGAGCAACCCGGCCGCATCGCCCATCGCCTGGGCTTCGGCTCGATGGGGTTCGGCCAGGGCCCGGGGGCCGCGTCGTACGGGTCGGTCGACACGACGCCACTGTTCGTGATGCTGCTGGGCGAGCTGCGGCGCTGGGGGCTGGCGCCCGAGGTCGTGGACCGGTTGCTGCCCCATGCCGACCGGGCGCTCCAATGGATCACCGCCTTCGGCGACCGCGACGGCGACGGCTACGTCGAGTACCAGCGGAGCACCGATCGCGGCCAGCGCCACCAGGGATGGAAGGACTCCGCGGACCCGATCCGCTTCCCCGACGGTCGCCCGGCCCGGGGGCCGCTGGCACCGGCCGAGGTCCAGGGCTACGCCTACGCCGCCTACCGGGCCCGGTCCCACTTCGCCGCCGAGGCCGGCGACCCGGCGGGTGCCGACCGCTGGCGAGCCGCGGCCGCCGAGCTGCAGGCGGCGTTCAACCGCGACTTCTGGGTCGACGACGCCGGCTGGGTGGCGCTGGCGCTGGACGGCGACAAGCAGCCGGTGGGGTCGCTGGCCTCCAACATCGGCCACTGCCTGTGGACCGGCATCCTCTACGAGGACAAGGCCGGCGTCGTGGCCAAGCACCTGGTGGCCGACGACCTGTTCTCGGGATGGGGCGTGCGGACCCTGGCGGCGTCGATGGGCGGCTACGACCCCCTGGGCCCGCATACCGGGGCGGTGTGGCCCCACGACAACGCTGCGTGCGTGGCGGGCCTGGTGCGGTACGGGTTCGTGGACGAGGCCCACCGGGTGCTGCTGGCCCAGCTCGATGCCGCCGAGGCGGACGGGGGGCGGCTGAGCGTGCTCGGCGGGTTCGACCGCAACGACCTGCGGGCCCCCGTGCGCTTCCCGGATCCGTGCACGACCCGGGCGTGGTCGGCGTCGGCGCCGCTGTCGTTCCTGCGGGCGCTGCTGCGGCTCGACCCCTGGATCCCGCAGGGCAAGCTGTGGCTGGATCCCGTGCTGCCGGCGGCGATCCGCCGCCTGCGAGTCCAGCGCATCCCGTTGCTGGGCGGTCGGGTGACGGTCACGGTGGAGGACGGCAACGTCGAGGTCGCGGATCTGCCCCCGGGCATCGAGCTGATCTCGGCGCCGCGCCATCCCCTGACCGGTGGCAGTTGATGCACATGAGGCGTTGAGGTTGCGGCTCCCGGGTATTACCTACTAAACAAGTAGGAAATCTGGGTTAGGGGGCCGCCCATGCGGCGCTTGCTGGCGTTCACGCTCGCCGGCCTGTTCGGACAACTGGTGGACGGTGCCCTGGGCATGGCGTTCGGGGTCACGTCGAGCACCGTGCTGCTGTCGAGCGGGATCAGCCCGGCGGCGTCTTCGGCGAGCGTCCACCTGGCCGAGATCGGCACCACGTTCACGTCGGGGCTGTCGCACTGGCGCTTCGGGAACGTGTCGTGGCCGCTGGTGGTCCGCATTGGCGTGCCGGGTGCGGCCGGCGCGTTCGCCGGGGCCACCGTGCTCAGCTCGGTAACGGGCGACTGGCTCACGCCGTCGGTCGCGGTGGTGCTGTTCGGGCTGGGGGCGCTGGTGATCGTGCGGTCGCTGCGCGGCGACCTGCGGGGCCACATGCGGCACCCGGGCACGTTGCGCAAGCGGTTCCTGGGGCCGTTGGGACTGGGCGCCGGCTTCCTCGACGCAGTCGGCGGCGGGGGATGGGGCCCGGTGGCGACGCCGACGCTGCTGACCGCCGGGCGGGTCGAGCCGCGGTTGGCCATCGGCTCGGTGTCGGCATCGGAGCTGCTCGTCACCCTGGCCGCCAGCGCCGGCTTCCTCGTGGGCATCGGCGGCGAGGGCATCGAGGCGCCACTGGTGCTGGCGTTGCTGGTGGGAGGCGTGGCGGCGGCGCCCCTGGCCGCCTGGCTGGTGCACCACACCGACGCGTCGGCGCTGGGCGTCGTCGTGGGCAGCCTGCTGCTGGCAACGAACGCCCGCCTGCTGATGATCGAGATCGGCACGCCGGGCCCCGTCCGCCTCCCGGTGATCCTGGGCCTGGCGGCCGGCGGCGGGATGCTCGCCTTGCGCACCGCCCGAGAGTCACGGACCGTTGGGCGGGCCGAGCCGGAGCCGCGCCCGCTCGCCGGGCTCGAGGTCGAGTAAATGACTCACGCCCAGCGGTAGCTATTTCCTCGACCTCCGGACGGACGGGTCACTCGGCGTCGCGGAGGTCTTCCTTCCACGAGCGGAAGCGGGTGTGGCGCTGGCCGCTCGGACCGACGCCGTCGCCGTTGCCGTCGGGGAACAGGCGGAACGTGAAATGCACGCCGAGGTCGTCGGCCCGGCCCACCCAGTAGCGAGCGTCGGCGCCCGCCGCCGGTCCGGCCCGCCACAGCAGCCACGGTCCGATCCGCCGCTTGTAGTCGGCGGTCGGCCGACCCGGCAGGTCGTCGCCGAGCCGCAGGAGCTCGTCGGGCGCCTCGATCCAGGCCGATGCGGGAATGTTCCGGTCCCGAACGGGCGTCGCCGGCAGGTCCTCCGTATGGATCGGGGTCTCGTCGTACGGCCGCTCGTCGTAGCGCAGCGCGTCAGCCACCGTTGGCCATCCCGACCTCGCCCCGCCGAGCCCGGGCCTCGGCCCAGTAGGTCAGGTGCCACGACCCGATCCCGAACCACCAGCTGAACACCGTAGGAACGTCAGCGTCGGCCACCGCGGCTCACCAGCCCCGGTCGATCCACTCTTGGAGATGGGGGCGCTCGGTGCCGATGGTGGTGTCGTCGCCGTGGCCCGGCAGCACCAGCGTGTCCGTGGGCAGGGTGAGCAGCTTGCGGTCGATCGACTGGATGATGGTGGGGAAGTCGCCGCCGGGGAACGAGGTGGCGCCCGGGCCGCCCGGGAACAGCGTGTCGCCGGCGAAGAGCACCGGCGCGCCCTCGATCAGGAAGCACATCGACCCCGGCGTGTGCCCGGGCGTGTGGATCGTCCGCAGCCGCAGCCGGCCCACCGGTACCACGGCGGCGTCGTCGAGGATCTGGTCGTACGACGGCAACATGTCCGCATCCTCGGCCGTGACGTGCACCTCGTAGCCGGCGTCCCGCAGCTCGGGCACGGCCTGGATGTGGTCCCAGTGCCCATGGGTCTCGAGCACGCTGCGCACCCCCAGCGACCGGGCCAGGTCGAGCAGCCGCTGGTGCTCGTTGGCGGCGTCCAGCAGCACCGCGTCGCCCGTCTCGGTGCACCGCAGCACGAACACGTTGTTGGCCAGCGGCCCGACCACGATCTTGTGGATCTCGAAGCCGTCGCTGGCGTGGTGGAGCGTCGTCATGTCGGCCAGTCTGCCCGTTGGTGCTCGGACGGCCCCACCGGCCCAGCCGCAACGCTCTGAATCAGCGTTTTCGACGTCCAAAGGCCCAATTTCCACCACGTGTTGTGGTTATCTCGCAACGGAAAGCGACGTGACATATTTCACGTACCCTTGGGACTTGTCGCTACCCGTTCGCGTGGCGAAACTGCACCCGCTCATGCCCACCGCAGAGCACCCGGAGGACGACAGGCCGACCGCCACGGCTGCCGTCGTCCGCAGCGGCGAGCCGGTCTCGGTCTTGGGGAGAAGCCCGGGACCGGCCGCCCCGGGTTCCTGCCGCCGCGAGCCCCCTCAGGCCGTGGCCGGCGAGATGACCTCGAAGCCCAGCGCCGCAGCGGCCGGGATCTGGCGGCGATCGAACGTGGTGTAGCGGGCGGGCCGGGGCAGCCGGTCGGCAGCCGCCAGGTGGACGGCGTCGATCGTCCGCAGCCCGTAGGTCGCACCCAGCTCGACCGCCTGGGCGAGGCAGCGCTCGTCGACCGGGATCACGAAGAAGGCGTCCCAGTCGTCGCGCAGCCGCGCCCACAGCCGTGCGTGCTGGCCCGGCGTCACGGCGAGGCGGTGGAGCGCCAGCAGGGTCTCCGAGCGGCAAAGCGCCGAGGCGCACCACGCGCTGTCGTCCGCCATGGCGGACGTCACGAGCTCACGGCCGGGCGCATGGGCGTAGCGCCGCACCAGTGCCGAGGTGTCGAGGAACAGCGCCACGTCGTGTCGTCGACCCGCCTGACAGGGACGGGCTACGGACCCCGCAGCTCGTCGAGCACGGCCTCGGTGCGGACGTCCACGGGCGCGTCCTCCGCCTCGGGCGCCGCCGGTCGGTCTCGCCGGCCGGGCGGGCGGACCAACCCGGCGGCGACGAGGTCGTCCAGCGTCACCCCGGCCCGGGCTCCGGCCTCCAACGGTCCGATCTGCGCGGCCGGCACCCCGTCGACGGTCACGACCACCCGTTCACCGGCGGCCGCCCGCCGTACGACCGCGGCGACGTTGTTGCGCAGCTCCCGGATGCCGACCCGGTCCATGGCGGGCGACCGTAGCACGCGTGTACACACGATCGGTGGACGACAGACGGGGACGCGTCCTAGCGTGCCCGTCCATGAACTTCGCCTTCTCAGAGGAGCAGGAGGAGCTGCGCCGCATCACCCGGCAGTTCCTCGAGTCGAAGTCGCCCGAAGCCGAGGTCCGGCGGCTCATGGACACCACCGAGGGCTACGACCCCGCGGTCTGGTCCCAGATGGCCAACGAGCTGGGCCTGCAGTCGCTCACCATCCCCGAGGAGTTCGGCGGCCAGGGCTTCACCTACGTCGAGCTGACCGTCGTCCTCGAGGAGATGGGCCGGGCGCTGCTGTGCGCGCCCTACTACGCCACCGTGGTGCTGGCCGCCAACACGCTGCTCCACTCCGGCGACGAGGCCGCCAAGAAGGCCCACCTGCCCGGCATAGCCTCCGGCGAGACGATCGCTACGCTCGCCTTCACCGAGCCCAACGGCAAGTGGGACGAGTCGGGCATCGAGGCGACCGCCACTCAGGACGGTGACGGCTGGCGCATCGACGGCACCAAGATGTTCGTGCTCGACGGCCACGTGGCCAACCTGCTGATCGTGGCGGCCCGCACACCGAAGGGCGTCAGCCTGTTCACCGTTGACAGCGAGGCCGAGGGCCTCACCCGCACCCCGCTGTCGACCATGGACCAGACGCGCAAGCAGGCCAAGCTCGAGCTCGCGGGCGTGCCCGCCACGCTGGTCGGCGAGGAGGGCAAGGGCTGGGACGTGCTCGGCCGGGTGCTCGACCTGGCCGCCGTCGCCCTGGCCGCCGAGCAGGTGGGCGGTGCCCAGCGGGTGCTGGAGATGTCGGTCGAGTACGCCAAGGACCGGGTGCAGTTCGGCCGACCCATCGGCTCGTTCCAGGCCATCAAGCACAAGTGCGCCGACATGCTGCTCGAGGTCGAGTCGGCCAAGTCGGCCGCCTACTACGCCGCCTGGTGCGCGGCGGAGCTCAACGACGAGCTGCCCGAGGTCGCCTGCCTGGCCAAGGCCTATTGCTCAGAGGCCTACTTCCACTCGGCCGCCGAGAACATCCAGATCCATGGCGGCATCGGCTTCACGTGGGAGCACCCGGCCCACCTCTACTTCAAGCGGGCCAAGTCGTCCGAGCTGCTGTTCGGCGACCCCACCTACCACCGCGAGCTGCTGGCGCAGCGCTTGGGGATCTAGGTTTCGATCCCGAAGCGGAGCTTCGGGATCGAGTTAGTTTGCCGTCTGTGGTGTGGCTGTTCGCCGTGCTCGCGGCGGTCTCCGTCTTCGTCATCGCGGCCGTGACGGTGGGGCGCGAGGCGTTCCGGCTCGGCCATCAGCCGCCGCCGACGATCTTCGACCTCGACGAGGCGGTGGGGCATGTGGCCGACGACCTGCCGGCCGAGGCCCAGGCCCGGCTGACCTACGACGAGGTGCGCCAGCTGATCCGGGCCGAGGTCGACCACCTCCAGGCCAAGGGGGTGCTGGCGACGCCCGGCCGCGAGATCGAGCTGGAAGGCGCCGGCACGCCCGAGATGGTGCTGGCCGACGACGAGGCGGTGGCCGTGGTGCTGGGACGGGCGGAGGCCGCCGGCCTCGACGTCACCGACCAGGACGTGTACCTCGTCATCGACTCGCTGCACGGCTACCTGGCCAGCATTGGTGCCGTCGGCCCCCGAGCGGCGCCGCCGCAACCTCCGAGCAGCAACGGCGAGGGCCAGTAGGTGCTTCTGCCCGCGCTCACCCGCCATATGCGCGGTGACCGCGGTCAGAACCATCGGAGCGTGTGTTGCCTAGCCAGCTCTCGTGGAGCCCGGCGTAGGTGCCGCCGGCGGCGACCAGCTCGGCATGACTGCCGCGCTCCACGATCCGCCCCTGGTCGAACACCAGCACCAGGTCGGCGCCCTCGGCGGTGGACAGGCGGTGGGCGATCGACACCATGGTCCGCCCTTTGGCCAGCCGCGCGAGCGCCTGGGTGAGGGCCCGCTCGGTCTCGGGGTCGACGGCGCTCGTGGCCTCGTCGAGCACCAACAGGCCCGGATCGCCGAGCTGGGCCCGCGCCAGTGCCACCAGCTGGCGCTCACCGACCGAGAGGTTGCCGCCCCGCTCGCCCACGGGCGTGTCGAGCCCCAGCGGCAGCTCGTCGAGCCACCAGGCCAGTCCCAGCTCGGCGAACGCCGCCCGCACGTCGTCGTCGCTGGCGCCCGCCCGCCCCACCCGGACGTTGTCGCCCAGGGTGGCGTCGAACAGGAAGCCGTCCTGGGGCACCAACCGGACCGCCCGGCGCCGCTCGTCGGGGCGGACCGCGCGCAGGTCCACGCCGCCGAGCCGTATGTGCCCGGACGAGGGGTCGGCCAGCCGAGCCAGCAGCTTCGCGAACGTGGTCTTGCCCGAACCGGTCTCGCCCACGATCGCCACCGCGGTCCGGGCCGGGACCCGTACGTCGACGTCCCGCAGCACCGGTACCCCGTCGCGGTAGGCGAACCCCAGCCCCGACACGTCGACGTCCAGTGCGCCCTGGGGCAGGGGCACCCCTGGCTCGGGCTCAGGGAGGTCGATCGGCGTGGCCAGCACGCCCAGCACCTTGCGCCAGCCGGCGATGGCGATCTGGGTCTGGTCGAGGATCTCCGAGAGCTCGGCGATCGGGTTGAGCAGCAGCCCGATCAGGAACAGGAACGCCACGACCTCGCCGAAGCCGAGTCCCCACCCGGGCCCGTAGGCGACGCCGGCGGCCGTGACGCCGGCCAGCGCCACCGCCCCGAACAGGTCGCCCAGCGGGAACATCACGGCGAAGTACCGGGCGGCGTCCAGGTAGGCCCGGTACTGGCGGTCGATGGCCGCCCGGAGCCGCGACCGGCTGCGCTCCTCCAGCCCGTAGGCCTGGATGAGAGCAGCGCCGGTGACCGTCTCGGACACCTCCGACAGCGATTCGCCCACGCTCGTGCGGACCCGGTCCTGGGCGGCGAGCTGGCGGCGTTGCAACACCGGAAGCAGCAGTGCGACAGGGATGAACGAGGCGATGGCGATGAGCGTCAGGTGCCAGTCGTAGGCGAACATGACGCCGAAGGTGGCGACGATAAGGAAGCTGTCGACGATCCACGCCACCGCCCCCCACTCCATGAACTGGGCCAACGTCTCGATGTCGCTCGTGACCCGGGAGACCAGCGCGCCCCGGCGCTGCTCGTTGTGCTCGGCCATCGACAGCCGGTGGATGTGCTCGAAGGCGCGCACCCGCAGCCCCAGCAGACTGTTCTCGGACGCCCGCACCAGGCGGAGGTAGGTGGCGCGGTTGACCAGGTAGAGCAGCGCCACGCCTACACCGGTGGCGGCACACGCCGGGTAGACGAAGCCCGGCCGGAACGCCGCGTCGCTCGGCAGGCCGCGGTCGAGGATCTGCTGGATGAGGACGGGCACCGCCAACTTGCCGGCGGCAGTGGCCAGCGCCATGAGCGCCGTGAACAGGATGCCCCGGCGCAGCTCAGGCGTGGCTGCCAGCCCGCGCCGCAGGACCTCGACGGCGCCCGCCCCGGCGAGCTGGTCCTCCTCGGGCGTGGGGGACGGGCGGGGTCGCTCCTCGTCGCTCGCCCCGGGCGGCGCGGTCTCGGCCAGCGCGCCGACGGCGGCGTCGTGGCGGTCCGGCAGCGTGGTCTCCCGAGCCAGCGGCTCACGCTCGTCGACACTCATGCGGCGTCGTCCTCGTAGGCCCGGGCCAGCGAGGCGTAGGCGGGGATCGACGCCAGCAGCTCGGTGTGGGTGCCGCTGGCGGCGATGCGTCCGCCGTCGAGGAACAGGACCCGGTCGGCCAGCGCGATGGTCGACACCCGGTGCGCCACCACCAGGGTGGTGGCGTGGAGCGAGGTGGGCAGCCCGTCGAGGATCTGCCGCTCGATGGTGGGGTCCACCGCCGACGTCGCGTCGTCCAGCATCAGCAGGCCGGGGCGGCGCAACAAGGCCCGGGCCAGGGCTAGCCGCTGGCGTTGGCCGCCCGACAGGGTGACGCCGCGCTCGCCGAGCGGTTGGTCGATCCCGAGGGCGAGGCGCTCGACGAAGCGGCGAGCCCGGGCGGCGTCGAGCGCCCAGAGCAGCTCGTCGTCGTCAACGTCCAACCCCAGCGTCAGGTTCTCGCGGACGGAGGCGGCGAACACGAACGCCTCCTGGAACGCCAGCGCCACCGCTGAGCGCAGCGAAGCCGGGTCGGCATCGGCCATGTCGACGCCACCCAGCCGCATGGAGCCGCCGATGGGCCGGTAGAGGTGCGCAAGCAGATGGCACAGGGTCGACTTGCCCGACCCGGTGGCGCCCACCAGGGCCACCACCTCGCCGGGGGCGAGGTCGATGTCGACGCCGGCCAGCACGGGTTCCGCGTCCGGCGAGTAGGTGAAGCTCAGACCGCGCACCTCGACCGCCAGGGGGCCGTCCAGCAGCGGGACGCCGGTCCCTTCGGCGGGCGCGGGGCGCGTCGGGGCGGCCAGCACGCCGGTGAGGCGGTCGGCGGCCACCACGGCCCTCGGCATCTCCTCCAGCAGGAACCCGACAACCCGCATGGGGAAGGTGAGAATGGTGAACAGGGCCATGGCCTGCACCAGCTGGCCCGTGCTGATGACGTCGTCGGACACCCGCCAGGCGCCCACCGCCAACAACACGATCGTGCCGAGGTTGGGCAGCGCGTCGAGCACGGGCTCGAACGTGGCCCGCAGGCGGCCCACCGCCAGGCGGGCGGACCGCAGCTCGCGGGCGACAACCGAGAGCCGCTCGACCTCGCGGGCCTCAAGGCCCAGCGTCTTCACCAGCAGGGCGCCCTCGAACGACTCGTGGGCCACGCTCGACACCTCGCCCAGCCGGGCCTGGGTGCGGCTGGCCGGTCCCTCGACCCTGCGGCTGTAGATCTGATTGAGGACGGTCAGGGTCGGGAACAGCGCCAGGCCCACCAGCATGAGCAGCGGGTCGATGAGCGCGAGGCTCACGATGGACAGCCCGATCAGCACCACCACGCCCAGCGACAACGGCAGGGGCATCATCACCGTGATCGCCCGCTCGACGTCGGCGTCGGCGTGGGCCAGCAGCCGGCCGGTCGGGTGCGAGCCGAAGTACTCGAGCGGCACGCGCAGGTAGGTGTCGGTGATGCGCCGGAACCACGTGCGGTGCATGCTGCGGGCGGTCATGTTGCCGAAGTAGCGGCGTAGCACGACCCCGGTCGACCGGAGCACCGCCACGCCGAGGATGGCTCCGGCCCCGGCGGCGATCGTCGCCCCCGACACGCCCTCGTCGAAGCCCGGGACGATGACCCGGTCGGTCACCTCGCCGAGCAGCAGCGACCCGGCGACGGCCATCGAGCCGTAGAGCACCGACCCGACCACCGAGACGACGAACGGGCGGGGGTGCTCCCGCACGCTGTCCCACAGCAGGCGGGCACCCCGCCGCACCAGCGACCGTCCGGTGGGGACCGGCACGTCGAGCTCGGGCGATAGCAGCTCGGGCTCGGGGGACAGTCCGACGGCAGACACCCGGCGAGTCTGCCGGGACTACGACCGATTCGTGCTCCCGGTGTACTTCCAGCCCGACCCCCGCCCTCCAGCCCGACCCCCACCCGCCGCCCCGTGGCGGCGTCGGCCTGCGGCCGACCCGTAGGCGCTGATGGCGTCGGTCTGCGACCGACCCGTACTGTTCTCGAGATGGAGCGGCTTGGGCGGTTCGAGAACTACCGGTTCGTGGGCGACAGGCGCACGCAGGTGGTCCACGACATCGACCATGTTCCCGACGAGCATGCCGACGCGATCGCCGAGCTGGTGGCGGCCGAGGCGTTCACCTGCTTCGGACCCGACACGTTGGCCGAGGCGCGCAACCGGGGTTATCGGCTCTGTCGGTCCTGTCGGCGAGCCCGGCGGGCCGCGGGTGTCGACGACGAGCCCGCGGGCAACGCTGCGGCCTGACGAGGAAGAGGCCCCGAGGTGCGCACGTCGTGAGCATGGACGAGCGCATCGTGTCCAGCGGCCTGAAGCTGGCCGCGCACCTGGCCCGGCCCCCGGGGCGCCCGAGTGGGCCCCCGCCGGCGGTCGTGGTGTCCCACGGCTACCCGTCGGCAACGGAGGTCGGCCTGACCACGCCCGAGCTGGCCGACCGGATCGCCACCGAGATGGGCTGGGTGGCGCTCGCCTTCGCCTTCCGGGGGTGCGGCGACTCCGAGGGCCAATTCTCGCTGGCTGGTTGGCTCGACGACATCGGCGCCGCCGTGTCGTACGCGGTGCGGGAGGTGCGGCCCCTGGGGGTCTGGCTGGCCGGCTTCGGCACGGGCGGCGCCCTGTCGATATGCGCGGGGGCGCGCGATCCCCGGATCAAGGGCGTGGCGGCGGTCGGCGCGCCCGGCGATTTCGACGATTGGGCCGGCCATCCCCGCCACCTGCTGGAGCACGGCCGCGAGATGGGCGTGATCACCGATCCGGCGTTCCCACCCTCGTTCGACACCTGGGCCCGGGAGCTGAAGGCGGTGCGGGCGGTGGCGTGCGCATCGCAGTACGCGCCGCGGCCACTCTTGGTGATCCATGGCAGCGAGGACGAGGCCGTGCCGCCGTTCGACGCCCGGGTGCTGGCCGACGCCCACGGCTCGGCCGAGCTGCGGATGATCAACGGCGCCGGTCACGAGCTGCGCCACGACCCCCGCGCCGTTGCCGTCCTCCTCGGCTGGCTCGACCGCCAGCGCCACAACCTCCACCGCTAGGGGCACTCGCCGGCCAGCGCGCCGAGCTCATCCACACGAACCTGTCCGAACGAGGAGGAGTCCCGCCTGCGCGAGGTCTTCGCCGAGTGATCGGCGGGTGGTCCTCACCCGGATGAACCTCACCTCTGGGTGATGACAGCCGCCGCGCGCTGAGCGATACTGCCGCCACAGACAGAGCTGATAGCCGTAACCGAGATCGGCATTCGAGGCGCACAGGCAACCCGTTCCCCCCGGGGTGATACATGGGTGACGAGCTCACGCTGCTGGGGCCCAGGTCGCGAGTGGCGCGTCTGCCCGAGATCTTCGTGCGGCGGCCGCGGCTGGACGCGATGCTGGGCGACGGCGAACGTCATCCCATCACCCTGATCTCCGCGCCACCCGGAGCCGGTAAGACGACGCTGGTCTCCGCCGCGTTCGGGTCGCGCCGTGACGTCGTACTGGTCAGGGTCGACGGGCGCGACAACGACCGCGCTCAACTGGCGGGCGTGATCGCCGCGGCGCTGATCGACGGGAGCGTCGGCCGCACCGGGAGGATCCAGGCCGCGTTGCCGCCTCCGACAATGCTCGATGCCGCCTTTGGGAACCTGGAGCGGGCCGGTGAGCACGTCGTCCTGGTCCTCGACGACGTCCACGAGCTCAGGTCTCCCGACGCCCTCGCCACCCTCGACCACCTGGTCGAGCGCGCCCCACCACAGCTCGATGTGGTGCTGTGCAGCAGGGCCGATCCTCCTGTCCGGCTCACCCGCCTGCGACTCGACGGCCGGCTGGGCGAGATCCGCAACGACAACCTGGCGTTCGACCTGGTCGAGACGGGCGACCTGCTGATGGCGCATGGTGTTCGGCTCACCCGGTCGCAAGTGCAGGCGCTCTGGAAGCGGACCGAGGGATGGGCGGCGGGGCTTCGGCTCGCCGCGTGCGCGCTCCAGGGCGAGGCCGACCCTCTCGAGTTCGTGCAGAGCGCCGCGGTCAGCGAGTCGGTCGTCGTCGACTACCTGCTCAAGGAGCTGCTCACCCGCCAGGACCAGGCCGCCCAGCAGTTCCTCCTGCGCACGAGCGTGGCCAAGCGCCTGACTCCCGCGCTGGCGCAGGTGCTCACCGACGATCCGCGGGCGGGCACGCGGCTCGCCGAGCTGGAACGCAACGGCGTGTTCCTGACCGAGGTCGAGGATCGCACGTGGTACCGCTACCACTCGCTGTTCGCCACCCTTCTCGAGGCCCGCCTGCGCCACTACCACCACGACCTGGCCGACGAGCTGCACCGGCGGGCGGCGGCATGGTTCCTCGACGAGGACCTGCCCGCCGACGCGGAGGCACACGCGCGGGCGGCGGGCGACTGGGCCCTGCTCGGCCGATTGGCGAGCCGACGGTGGGCGGAGCGGACCCTGGCCGGTCTCGACGGCGGCGATGGCCTGCTGGCGGGCGTCCCGCCGGCCGCGTTCGGCACGAGTGAGGGGCTTGCGTTGTTGGCAGCCGCCGATGCCTGCACGCGGCTGGACCGGCCCGCTGCCGACAACCTGCGGGCCATAGCCGACGAGCTGTCGACGTCCGGTGCCACCGCACCCGCGGGGTCCGCTGCGACGACGACCGCCGCGCCCGCTCCGGCCGAGGCCCGCACCCTCCTCGACATCGCCTACGCACGCGCCTTCGGGACGGACACGAGGGGGCGTGCGGCCGTCTCGGTGCTGCGGTCCACCGACCGGCCCATGGAAGCCGCCTCGGGCGCCACCCGTCTTGCGGATCTGCGGAGCATCGGCCTCGACCTCGACGAGGGCGAGACAGAACGGGCGAAGCGAGATGCGGCGACCCTGGCGCTCATGGCCGAGTCGACCTGGGTCGGTGCCGAAGCCCTGGCCCTACTGGCCTTCACGGAGGCCGTCGAGGGGGAGCTGGATCTCGCCTGCCGCCACGGCGAGCTGGCCCTCGCTGTGACCTCGGCGTCGCGCCCGGGGCCACGACATGTCGTGGCCGTCGGGCTCGCGCTGTGCCACGCGCTGCGCGGCGAGCAGCGGCGGGCCCTCGACGCCCTGGGCGAGGTGGGTGGACCCGTTCCTGCCGACGGATGGCTCCGCGCGGTGGACTCTGCCGTACGGGCCGCGCTCCGGACGCCGGGGACGGGCTTCGTCGGGCTCGACGTCGAGGACGCCTGCCACGCCCTCGTGGCCCGAGCGCTGATGGCGTTGGGCGTCCTCGAGGCGGTGGATACCACGGGACGCGTGCGGGCGATCGGAGGTCCCCTCGAGAACGGTGTGCTGCTGGCGAGGCAGCGTTGGCGCTCCCGGGATGCAGTCGGTGTATTGGCCGTCCTCGACAGGGCCACGGGCGTGGCACCGGCCGGGGCCCATCGCCGGACGGCGATCGAGCAGAGCGGACTGGTGGCGTTGGCCGCGGCGCACCTCGGCGACAGCGCGGTGACCGTGGCGGCGCTGCGGCGCGCGCTCGAGGGGGTGGCCACGACCGGTATCTGGGCGCCTCTGCTCGTCCTGGCGCCGGAGCTGAGCGGCCCGCTCCAGGCCCACGGGGCGGACCTCGGCCGTCATCAGGGCCTTGCGCTCAAGCTCGTCGACCGTTCCCGCCAGTCACGGGCACCGGCGTTCGTCGAACCGCTGACCGACCGCGAGACCGCTGTCCTGCGCCACCTGCCGACGCTGATGTCCAACCACGAGATCGCCGACGGCCTGCACCTCTCCGTCAACACGGTGAAGACCCACCTCAAGTCGCTGTACCGCAAGCTGGGCGTCACCAGTCGGCGCGAGGCGGTGCAGCGAGGCCGCACGTTGGAGCTGCTCTAGATCGAGAGACCGGGCTTCACTGGCTCATTCCGGCTCCGGATCGCCGCCGGGAGGCACTTTGGGAAGCCGGCGCACCTCGACGAGCTCCAAGCCCAGTGCCTCGATCCGGCGGATCAGCCCGTGCAGGGCGGCCTGGTCTTCGACCGGGCCCGCCAGGACCGTCTCCACGGGCTCGACGCTGGCCGCGAGCGCCATCTCCTCGAACTCGTTGACGAGGGTGCGACTCAGGCGCCCTCTAATGCGCAACTCGTAGTCGTAACCCATGTCGTGGCCAACTTCCCTGACGTCACACCCTGGTCGAGGATCTCGTGTGTCGGGCTGCCGGTCGTCACCCGCGGCGGGTGACGGCGGAAGGTCGGGCGTGCACCAGCGTTGCCACCATCGATACCGAGATCGCCGAACCAGCCAACGCCGCGGCGCATCGGGCGGCGGTCGAGCCGTCCGCCGTCTCCGTCCCCGTGCTGTTCGCGACCGACGGGCGCGAGCCCCGTCGCCGCCGCATCGCCGATGCAGCTGTGCTGGGATGCGCCGTCGTCGCCCTTGTCCTGGCCGGCCTCGCGTCCGGCGACTCCGCCGGTGAGCAGGACCTGGCCGCCGCCTTCGAACGCCTGCTCGGTTGGCTCGAGCCGCTGTGGACCGCGTGCTACGCCGGTGCCGGCGTGCTGTCCGCCGGGTTGCTCGTGGCCGCGATCGCGAGTCGTCGCAGGGCATTGGCCCGCGACGTCGTCCTCGCGGTCGCCGGGGCACTGGGCGCCGGTTGGGTGCTCGCCCGCGCCGTCGACGGCGATGCGCCCTCGCTGGCCGACATGCTGTGGACAAGGGACGACCCGTCGTACCCGGCCGTGCGGGTGGCCGTGGTGGTTGCGGTCGTCCTCGTCGCCGGGCCCGACCTGACCCGTCCGGCGCGGCACGCTGGCGCCGCACTCGTCGGCCTCGCCGCGGTGGCGTCGGTCGTGCTGGGGAGCGCCTACCCATCCCAGGTGCTCGGGGGGTTGGGCCTCGGTGTGGGGGTCGGGGCCGCCGTGCGGCTGACGTTCGGCTCGCCGGCCGGGTTCCCGACCATCGCCCGGGTCCGCAGCGCGCTGACCGATCTCGGGGTGGATGTCGCCGGTCTACGCGTGGCACCGAAGCAGGGACCAGGGCCTTCGACGACCTCGTGGGGTATCCGCTCGCCGCCGATGAGTCCGCCCCCGGCGTGTGCTCAGGCTTCGCCGAACTCCTCTGGGAACGCCGTCAACGCGTAGATGACAGCGACGCTGAGCCCCATGACGACCAGCGCCCAGATCGGTGCGACGAAGATCATGAAGACCGAGAGCGAGGCGGTGATGGCGGCCCAGATGAGGCCCAGCACCTGCCCGATCGGCGATCGCTGGTAGATCAGCCAGGCGGTGACGAACTGCAGCACACCGATGATGAGCCAGAACCAGCCCCACGCCGTGATGTTGATCCCGTAGAGCACCTCGTTCAGCTCCTCGGTCCGGTCGTCCTCGGCGATGGCGGCGATGCCGCTCAGGATGTTGAAGACGCCGACGACCCCGGCGATGATCGCCGCGAACGTGACCCATCCACTTCGAAACCGTACGGATTCCACCTTTGCCTCCTTGGGCGAGACTCCGCGTGCACCGTGACGTACCTTGCGGGCGCTCGCCTCACCCCCGCGGGGTGACCGGCCGCACGATGCATCGGAACCCGAGGTGCGAGGTCGACGTGTCGACGGCCTGTGCCATGCGCGCCGCGGGCCGGTAGCGCCGGCAGTAGTTGTCGGCGCAGAGGTGCGATCCGCCCTTCATGACCTTGCGGGGGATCGGCGCTGGGTCGCCCGCCCGGGGGTCGGGGCTCGCCTCACGGCTTCCGCCCCGCGGGTTGTCGACCGTGCAGCACGCGTGGGCGATGGCGCCATGGTCCTGGTACCAGTCGGCCGTCCACTCCCACACGTTGCCGATCATCTCGAACAGGCCGTAGCCGTTGGGTGGAAACGAGCGTACGGGCGCCGTGTACTCGTGGCCGTCGAGGCGCTGGTTCCCGAGCGGGAACTCGCCCTGCCACCAGTTGGCCAGGAACCGCCCGCCAGGCGTCAGCTCGTCGCCCCACGCGTACTCGGCGCCGTCGAGGCCACCCCGGGCGGCGTACTCCCACTCCGCCTCGGTCGGGAGCTCCTTGAGACCCGTCCACGCGGCGTAGGCCTCGACGTCCTCCCACGCCACATGCACCACCGGGTGGTCGTCCAGGCCCTCGAGCGACGACTGCGGCCCGCGCGGGTGCCGCCAGTTGGCGCCCGGCACCCAGCGCCACCAGTCGTACGGGTTGCGCATGTCGACCCGGTGTCGGGGCCGCACGAAGACGCTCGAGGCGGGGACCATCCGCTCCGGCAGTGCGTCGGGGTAGCGCTCGACGTCGGGCGGCCTTTCGGCCAGCGTCACGTAGCCGGTGGCGTCGACGAAGCGGCGGAACTCGGTGTTGGTGACCGCGCACCGGTCCATCCAGAAGCCGTCGACCACCACCCGGTGGGCCGGGGCCTCCTCGGGGTAGTGGTGGCCGGACCCCATGAGGAACGTCCCGCCTGGGATCCACACCATGCCGGCGGCGGGCGGTGGTCCGGGCGTCACGGTTCGGTGTGGGGGCGCGGGGCGCATGACATCGCTCATCCGTCGCGATCGTGCCGTGGCACCCGCCGTCCCGTCGTCACCCGCACGGGGTGAAGAGGCCACGGCCGACCAGGGGCGACCATTGTGACGACGAACCGCCCGATAGGAGGTGCCACACGATGCTCGGCGAGGCGATCGGTGACCTGCTGCCCTCCGCCGTCGGAGTCGCCCTGAGCCCGATCCCCATCGTCGCCGTGGTCCTGATGCTCGGCACGCCCCGGGCCGGCACCAACGGCCCCGCGTTCGCCGCCGGCTGGGTCGTGGGCCTGGTCGCGGTGGGCGTGATCGTGCTCCTTGTCGCCGGTGACGCCGACTCCAGCGACGACACGAGCACGGCCGCCGACGTGGTCACATTGGTGTTCGGGTTGCTGTTGCTGGCCGTCGCCGTCAAGCAGTGGCGGGGCCGTCCGCGCCCGGGCGAGGAGCCCGAGATGCCCAAGTGGATGGCGGCCATCGACAGCTTCACGCCTGGACGCTCGTTCGGCCTCGGCGCCCTGCTGTCGGGGATCAACCCGAAGAACCTGGCGCTGACGCTGGCCGCCGCCGCCTCGCTGGCGCAGGCCGGGCTGTCGACCGGCGGTGACGTGGCCGGGCTGGCCACGTTCGTCGCGATCGGCTCGCTCACCGTGGCCGGGCCCGTGATCGCCTACCTGTCGCTGGGCAAGGGCGCGGAGCGGGCCCTGGGTGAGGTCAAGCAGTTCATGTCCGACCACAACGCGGTGATCATGGCCGTGGTCTGCCTCGTGCTCGCCGCCAAGCTGATCGGCAACGCCATCGGCGGGCTGACCGATTGACCGCGGGTCGGGTGGGCGGCGCGGTGTGAGCTCGACCCCCGATGCCGCAGAGCAAGGGCGGATCGCCAGGGCCGGCGCGAGCTTCGTGCGCACCAGCGAGCGGGTGCAGAGCGAGGTCCAGGCCGCACGGGGGCGCTGGAGCGCGGTCGACGTGGCCTGGGCGGCGTTCGAGCGGGACAAGCGGTCGGCCGGCAGCGTGCCGGAGCGCGGCGTTTGATCCGGGCTGGCGGCACCGACGACGCTTGGCGGCCGGCGGCGTCGGAGGATCACCCCCCACTGGGTGATTGGGGGCGGCGACATCCCCGGCGGGAGATGGGGGAGACGGCGTCGCTGGGTCACCGTGTCTCCCGCCGGGGCGTCGTGAGCGCGCCAATGACCGTTGGGGATATTGACCGCCCGGGCGTGCGGGCGTCCTCACCCGTGGACCAGATTCACCCAGGTGATCACCGTGGCGGCCGCCAGCCAGCCGCGCCCACGGGCGACCGCGACCGCCGCCGCTCGGGACGACGCGCCCAGCTTGCGGTAGATCGACCGGATGTGGGTGTGGACCGTGTTGTACGACACGTAGAGCTCACGGCCGATCTCCCGCTGCGACAGGCCCGCGGCCAACAGCTCGAGAACGTCGCGCTCGCGGGTGGTCAGCTCGTCGGTCGTGGCGGCCGGGCGATCCCGAGCTGCCAGCGCCTCACCGAGCTCCTCGAGTCGCCGAGCGAGGATCCCGGGGTCCGCGCAGCCCCCGATCAGGTCGCGGGCCTCCGTCAACGCGCGCCGTGCCTCGTCGGCCTGTCCCCGGGCCCGGCGGATCGGCGCCGCCGCGAGCAGCACGGGGATCAGTACGAACGGCTCCGCTCCCCGACGCAGGCGCTCCAATCCGGCCTCGATCAGCCGCTGGGCGCGGTCCAGATCGTGTTGGTGGGCGCGCACGGCGCCCAGCACAGCCTGCGCGAAGCCGGCGACGGGGCTGTCCGACAGGCCGCGCGACTCGACCAGGTCGACCGCGGCGAGCGCCCAACGCTCGGCCGACGGCACATCGCCCGCGTCGACCGCCATTCCCGCGAGCAGGCAGCGGGCGCCGGCGGCATCGAGCCACTGGTCGGTGAGCGGGGCGAGCGCCGCACCCCGCTCGAGGAGCGGGCGAGCCTCGTCGCAGCGCCCCGTGAGCGACAAGGCCCAGCCCAGCTGCACGTGCACCGTCACGCGCCACATCGACTCACGCTCTGCTTCCAGCTCGAAGGCGCGCCTGGCCGCCGCCAGCATCCCGCCGACGTCACCCCCCGGGAACCCGGCACGCAGCAGCGCCGCACTCGCCTCGACCGAGCTGGCGCCGTCGGGCAACGGGCCCTCGTAGCCAGCCTGCAGGGCGTTCTCCAGCGCCGTCGCCGCTTCGTCGTGCCGGCCCAGGAAGCTCATGGCCCAGGCCTCGACCACCGACAGCCGGGCGTCACCCGCCACCACCCGGCGGGGGAAGGCCTCGAGCCAGCGGGCGACCGTGCCGTGGCCGCCCCACTCGATGGTCTGGAGGTAGTGCTCCGTCACCAGCTGGATCGCCGCCTCCACCTCCCCGGCGGCGAGCGCATGCCGGATCGCTTCGCCGGTGTCGCCCGCATCGGCCAGCCAGGCGTAGGCCCCCCGATGCAGCTCGACGACGCGATCTGGCTCACGCCGCCGCAGCTCGGACCGGAGGAGGTCGGCGAACAGGTGGTGGTACCGGTACCACTCGCGACGATCGTCCAACGGGATCAGGAACAGGTTCGCCCGCTCCAGCTGGACCAGCCGCGCCGTCGATGCGGTGCGGCCGGTGGCCGCGTCGCAGAGCGGGCCGCACAATCGATCGAGGATCGACGTCTCCAGGAGGAAGGCGCGCGACTCGGCATCGAGGGCGTCCAGGATCATCTCGGCCAGGTAGTCGGCCACGTAGCGCGTCGTTCCCCGGAAGCCGGCGATGGCCCGCTCGCCGTCGGGCGCGTCCTGCAGCGTCAGGTATGCGAGGTACAGGGCCGCCGGCCATCCCTCGGTGCGTGACCACAGGGTGGCCACGTCGGCCGAGGACAGGCCCAGCGCCAAGGGTCCGTTGAGGAAGGCGGTCGCCTCGGGCTCGCTGAACGCAAGGTCGGCCGCCCGCAGCTCGAGCAGGTCGCCGCCGGCCCGGAGCCGCGCCAGCCCGAAGGGTGGCTCGGCGCGAGACGACAGCACGAGGCGCACGTTCGCCGGTGCCCGCTCCAGCAGCAGCGCCATGGCGGCATGGCAGGTGGCATCGGTGATGGTGTGTGCGTCGTCGAGGACGAGCACGACGCCCCCGTCGAGCGCCTCGAGCCGGTTCACCAGCTCGGGGACCACGGTGTCCAGGACACCGCGTGGTCCCGGCGCCGGCGGCACGCCGCGATCGGCCAGGCGGGGCTCGACCCGGGCGAGCGCGGCGACCACATATCGCGCGAAGACGACCGGGTCGTTGTCGTTCTCGTCCAGCGACAGCCATGCGAAACGTTGGTTGGCCACCTCTGCCCATTGGCCGAGGAGCGTCGACTTCCCGAAACCCGGTGGGGCGACCACCAGCACCGGTCCGGTGTGCGATTGCAGCCGGTCGACCAGGGCTGTGCGATCGATGGCCGGCCAGCGGCGTCGAGGCGGGGCCAGCTTGGTGGCGACCAGAACGGGCCCGGCGCGCTCGTCCGGGCGCCCCCGCTTCGGACGGGGGCCGCCTCCTCCGCCTCCTCCCACGGCGTCAGTCTGCCATGTGGGTGGGGGCGGACGGTCGGATTCGACCTTCACCCCTCGGGGGGTGAGGCGATCCGGGCGGCACCCCGACGAGCGTTTGCCGGCGATGGCGGCCACCGCGACGAATGCTGGGACCGCCGGGATCCTCACCGCCGTCGTGGTGTGCACTCTGCTGGAGGACTCGATCGCTACGGCGAGCGGGCGCACCTCACGCCCAGCGGGTCCAGGAGGTGGGCGACTTCATCGTGCGCTGGGGCTCTGGGGTGGCCGGTGGGCGGTTCATCCCGGCGGTCCGGATCCCGGTGATGCCGGTGGCCGGCGCCGCGGGCCTGCCGCTGCGCCGGTTCGTCGCCGCCGACGTGGTGGGCATGGCCGGATGGGCGGCGCTACACGTCGCCGTCGGCCACCTGGCGGGCCGCGGCCTGGCCAGCGCGGACGTCGCTACAGCGGCATTCCAGGCCCGAGAAACTGGTCGTTCAGCCGGTGGGGTCGGACTTGCCCTTGCCCTGGGCCTTCATCGCCTTCTTCCAGGAGCGGACCCGTTGGAGCGTCTCGGCCGAGTCGATGTCGGCCACCGAGCGGGGTTCGTCGTCGGAGAACGGCGCGGTCGCCTCCTCCCAGCCGGCAGGGCGCACGCCGAACCGCTTGGCCAGCAGCGCCGTGAAGATCTTGGCCTTCGCGGCCCCGTAACCCGGCAGCGCGTTGACCCGGCGCAGCAGCTCGGCACCATCGTCGACGCCGGTCCACACCGCGGCGGCATCGCCCTGGTAGTGGTCGACCAGATGCTGGCACAGGGCCTGCGTCCGCTTGCCCATCGAGCCGGGGAACCGGTGCAGTGCGGGCGGGCCCTTGAACACCTCCTCGACCTTCACCGGGTCCATTGCCGCGATCTCGGCGGCGTCCAGTCGTCCGCCGAGCCGCTCCTTGAGCCGCAACGGCGCACCGAACGCCCACTCCATCGGCACCTGCTGGTCGAGCAGCATGCCGATCATCAGCGCCAGCGGATCGTCCACCAGCAGCTTGTCGGCCTCGGGATCGCCGGTCACCGGCAGGCTCACGTCGCTCATGGGACCGGACCGTACCCGAGGCGGATCAGAGGGCTACAGGTCGAACTGGCGGGGGTCGGTGCGCTCGGGGTCGATGCCGTAGTGGGTGATGGCCTCGGCCACCGTCTCGGCCTTGACCTCACCCTGCTGTGCCAGCGCCCACAGGGTCGCCACCACCACGTGGGGCATGTCGGTCTCGAAGAACTGACGCAGCTTCTCGCGGGTGTCGGACCGGCCGAAGCCGTCGGTGCCGAGCGGTACGAACGGCTGGCGCACCCACCGGGACACCTGGTCGGGCACCGCCTTCACGAAGTCGGTCACCGCCACCACCGGGCCCCCCTCACTCGCGCCCAGCAGCTGGGTGACGAGCGGCGTGCGGGGCGGCTCGGTGGGGTGCAGCCGGTTCCAGCGCTCGGCCGCCAGCGCCTCCTCGCGCAGCCGCTTGTAGCTGGTGGCGGACCACAGATCGGCGCCCACGTCCCAGCGCTCGGCCAGCTCGGCCTGGGCGGCCCTCGCGGCGCCTTGCGCCGTGCCCGAGAACAGGATCGTGGCCCGGTGCCCCGGCCCGTCCGGGGCGTCGGACCAGCGGTAGAGGCCCTGGATGATGCCGTCCTCGACGCCATCGGGCATCGGCGGCATCACGTAGTTCTCGTTGTAGAGGGTGAGGTAGTGGATGACGTCGCGCTCGTCGACGAGCATCTCGCGGATGCCGTGGCGGACGATCGTGGCCATCTCGTAGGCGAACGCCGGGTCCCAGGCCTCGACGGTGGGGTGGGCCGACGCCAGGATCAGGCTGTGGCCGTCCTGATGCTGCAGGCCCTCGCCCAGCAACGTGGTGCGGCCAGCGGTGGCCCCCAGGAGGAAGCCCCGGGCCCGCGAGTCGTTGGCCGACCAGATGAGGTCGCCCACCCGCTGGAAGCCGAACATCGAGTAGAAGGTGAAGAACGGCAGCATCGGTACGCCCCGGTGGGCGTACGAGGTGGCGGCGGCGATGAACGACGCCATCGAGCCGGCCTCGGTGATGCCCTCCTCGAGAACCTGGCCGTCCTTGGCCTCGGTGTACGACAGCAGCAGCTGGGCGTCGACGGGCTCGTAGACCTGGCCCTGGGCGGCGTAGATCTTGAACTCCTTGAACAACGCGTCCATGCCGAACGTTCGCGCCTCGTCGGGGATGATCGGCACCACCCGGGGGCCCAACTTGGGGTCGCGGCACAGGTTCCGCAGCAGCCGCGTGAACGCCATGGTGGTCGACACCTCTTGCTTGCCCGAGCCGGCCAGCACCTCGGCGAACGGCTTGTCCTCCGGCATGTCGATGGCGCGCTTGGTGCGAACGACCCGGCTGGGCAGGGCACCGTCGAGCGCCTTGCGCCGGTCCATCAGGTAACGCTGCTCGATCGAGCCTTCCTCGAAGCGGATGTAGGGCGGCTCCTTGTCGTCGGCCAGCGCGTCCTCTGGGATCACGTCCCAGAGGTGCAGGCGCTCCCGCAAGACCCGGAGCTGGTCGACGGTCATCTTCTTGATCTGGTGGGTGGCGTTGCGGCCCTCGACGTCGGGCCCCAGGGTCCAGCCCTTGATGGTCTTGGCCAGGATCACCGTCGGCGCGCCGGTCTGCTCGGTTGCGGCCTTGTAGGCGGAGTAGAGCTTGCGATAGTCGTGGCCGCCGCGGGGCAGGGTGCGCAGCTCGTCGTCGGACAGGTGCTCCACCATCTTGCGCAGCCGGGGGTCTGGCCCGAAGAAGTGCTCGCGGATGTAGGCACCCGACTCGACGGCATACCGCTGGAACTCGCCGTCGACCGTGGTGTTCATCTTGTTGAGCAGGACGCCGTCACGGTCCTGCATGAGCAGCTCGTCCCACTTGCCGCCCCAGATGACCTTGATCACGTTCCAGCCGGCGCCCCGGAAGATGGCTTCGAGCTCCTGGATGATCTTCCCGTTGCCCCGCACCGGCCCGTCGAGGCGCTGCAGGTTGCAGTTCACCACCCAGATGAGGTTGTCGAGCTGCTCGCGGGCGGGCAGCGACAGGGCGCCGAGCGTCTCGGGCTCGTCGACCTCGCCGTCGCCGACGAAGCACCACACGCGGCTGCCGCTGGCATCGTCGATCTTGCGGTTGTGGAGGTAGCGCAGGAAGCGGGCGTGGTAGATCGAGTTGAGCGGGCCGAGGCCCATCGAGACCGTCGGGTACTCCCAGAAGTCGGGCATGAGCCGGGGGTGCGGGTAGCTCGACAACCCGGCGCCGTCGACCTCCTGGCGGAAGCCGTCGAGCTGCTCGTCGGTCAGGCGCCCCTCGAGGTAGGCGCGGGCGTACGTGCCCGGGGCGGCGTGGCCCTGGATGTAGACGGCGTCGCCGGCGAGGCCGTCTTCCTTGCCCCGGAAGAACCAGTTGAAGCCGACGTCGTAGAGGGCAGCGGACGAGGCGAACGTGGACAGGTGGCCGCCGATGCCTTCGGCGTGCTTGTTGGCCTTGATGACCATGACGGCGGCGTTCCAGCGGATGTAGGCGCGGATGCGGCGCTCGAGCTCCTCGTCGCCGGGGAACCACGGCTCCTGCTCGGGCGGGATGGTGTTGACGTACGGCGTCGACACGGTGGCCGGCGTGCCCACCTGCAGGTCACGGGCCCGCTCGAGCAGCTTGGACATCAAGAACCGGGCCCGGGTCTTGCCGTGGGCGTCGACCACGGCGTCGAGCGAGTCGAGCCATTCACGGGTTTCGGTGGGGTCGGTGTCCGGGAGCTGGTGGACGAACCCGTCGATGATCATGCGCCCATGCTGGCACCACCAGGGCGAAATCGAAACGAGCCGATCGCCAGACCGACGTCATCACGGGGCGGCGGGTGGGGGTCGGGCCGGAACGTCTGGGTCGATGTCGCCAAAGAGGGTGCGCCGCCAGGCGCACCCGTGGCCCAGCGGCCCGGCGCCGAAGGCGCCAAGAGCGGAGATGAAGCGTCTTTTGACCTCTCGGCGGCGAAGCCGCCGAGGACGGGAGGACTTGCCTCTGCGCCCAGCTTCCCCCGCGTAGGGTGCGCTCGTGCCCGACAGCCCCACCACGTCGACGATCGTGTTCACCGACGGCGCCTGCCTCGGCAATCCCGGGCCCGGGGGGTGGGCGTGGGCGGAGGAGGGTGGCGGCTTCGCATCTGGCCACGAGCCCCGCACCACCAACCAGCGGATGGAGATCACCGCCGCCTACGAGGCGGTGCGCGCGCATCCGGGACCGCTGGAGGTCGTGAGCGACTCGACCTACGTCGTCAACTGCTTCCGTGATCGCTGGTGGGAAGGCTGGATCAGGCGGGGGTGGATGAACTCGGCCCGCAAGCCGGTGGCCAACCGTGACCTGTGGGAGCCTTTCGTGGAGCTGGTGCTGGCCCGGGGCGACGTCACCTTCCGCTGGGTCAAGGGCCATGCCGGCCACGCCATGAACGAGCTGGCCGACAAGCTCGCCGTCGAGGCGGCACAGACCCAGCGGTCGCGTTCCGGTCTGTCGCGCTAGGAACGCGTGGTGCAGGTCGGCGTCGACACGGGCGGCACCTTCACCGACCTCGTGACCGCCGACGGTCGTGTCAGCAAGGTGCTGTCGACGCCCGACGCCCCGGCCCGCGCCATCAGGGAGGCGATCGGCGCGGGGAGCCGGCCAGCGTTCCTGGCTCACGGGACCACCGTCGCCACCAATGCGCTCCTCGAACGGCGAGGCGCGGCCGTGGCGCTGGTGACGACCGAGGGTCTCGCTGACGTCATCGAGATCGGCCGCCAGGACCGTCCGTCGCTCTACGACCAGCTCGCCTCGCGACCCGAGCCGCTGGTTCCCCGGCGTTGGCGCTACGAGGTGCCCGGGCGCCTGGCCGCGGACGGGACCGAGCTGGTGCCGGTCGATCTCGACCGGCTGCCAGCCGTCGATCCTGCGGTCGAGGCGGTGGCGGTCTGCCTGCTGCACGCCGACATCGAGCCAGCGCACGAGCGGGCCGTCGCGGAGGCGCTGCGCGCCCGGGGGCACGACGTGACCTGCTCGCACGAGGTGTCCCCGGAGATGCGCGAGGTCGAGCGCACCGTGACCACGGTGATCAACGCCGCGTTGCGTCCGCGCTGCCGGGCCTACCTGCAGGAGATCGCCGACCTGGCCGAGGACGTGCTGGTCATGACCTCCGCCGGCGGGCTGCTGCCCGCCACCGACGTGGCCGAGCTGCCGGCGGCGCTGCTGCTCTCGGGGCCTGCCGGTGGCGTGCGAGCGGGCGCCGCGGCCGCCGCGGCCAACGGCTTCGTGGACGCCATCACGTTCGACATGGGCGGCACCTCCACCGACGTGTGCCTCGTCGTCGACGGGGCGCCGGCCCCAGCGGCCGAGCGCGAGGTCGCCGGGTTCACGGTGCGGTTCCCGGCGCTCGACGTGCACACCATCGGGGCGGGCGGCGGATCCATCGCCCGGATCGACGCCGGCGGCGCGCTGGTCGTCGGTCCGCAGAGCGCCGGCGCGGACCCGGGTCCGGCTTGCTACGGGCGGGGCGGTGTCGACGCCACGGTCACCGACGCCAACCTCGTCGCCGGCCGCATCCCGGCCGACGCCGCGTTCGGCGGACTGCGGCTCGACCGAGCCGCCGCCGCTCGGGCGCTCGACCGGGCCGGCGTCACCGCCGAGGGGGTGATCGCCGTGGTCGACGCGAACATGGATCGGGCGCTGCGGGCCGTGTCGGTGGAGCGGGGCGTCGACCCCCGGGGTCTGGCGTTGGTGGCGTTCGGCGGGGCGGGGCCGCTGCACGCCTGCGCCCTCGCCGAGGCGCTGGACATGCCCACAGTGATCGTGCCGGCCCGGGCCGGCGTGTTGTCGGCGGTCGGTCTGCTCACCGCTCCCCGCCGCCGCGACCTCGTGCGATCGTGGCCGACGCCCGAGCAACACGAGGGCCTCGCGGAGGCGCTGGCCACGCTGGTGAAGGAGGCCGTCGCGCTCGTGGGCGGGCGTGGCGACGGTCGGCGTGATGGTGATCGCGAGAGCGACGACAACGCCGAGGGCGACATAGGCGTGACGGTCGAGACCGCGCTCGATTGCCGCTACCGCGGCCAGAGCCATGAGCTGACCGTGGCGACGGTCGGCCAGTTCCATGACGAGCACCGCCGCCGCAACGGCTACTCCCGTCCCGACGACACGGTCGAAGTGGTGGCCCTGCGGGCGGTCGCGACCCGTCCACCGACCGTCGGGGCCGACCGACTGCCGGCGACGCCTCGCCTGGACGGGGACGTGCGCGGCCCGGCGGTCATCGCCGAGCCGGACTGCACCATCTGGGTGCCGGACGGCTGGACGGCGCGAGCGGGCGCGGCGGGGTCGTTGGTCTTGCATCGGGGAGCTCCGGGCGTGAGGACGAGCCGGTGAGCCGTCAGACGGCGAGCGCGATGGCGCCAAGGGACACGGACGTCATCGTGAACATCGCCCCGACCAGCCCGAGCATTAGCGTTCGGGTCTGGTCGCGCAGCGCTCGATCGACGTACGACATGAGGCGTGCCTCGGACTCGCTGAAGCGCATGTCGACCTGGTCGAACCGGCCGTCGACGCTAGCGAAGCCGAGGTCGACACTGGCGAATCGAGCGTCGACCCGCGCGAAGCGGGCGTCCAAGCGGGCTTCGATGCGATCCTCGAGTTGTCGGAGGTCATCTTTGAGCAGCGCGACGTCGTGCTTCGTGGCGACGTCCGCCCAGCCGACCCCTGGCAGCATGCTCATCATCGTGTCTGCCCGCGCCGTGCCGAGCAGCTCCTCCAGGCCACGGTACAGGTCGTGGCGGGCACGTTCGTCGACTCCGGACATGGTCGCGTTCCTCTCAGGGGCCCCACCGGGGGGCACGGCACAGGGGAAAGGACGACGGTCGCCCGTCCTCGACGGCGTTGCGCAGAACATACAGACGCCCTGTGACGAACAAGGGCGCCGCACCACCACAGGGGCGATCGAGTGAGCCTGGGTCCCGCCGAGCTGCAGGTCCTGATCTCGCGCCTGACCGGGATCGCCGAGGAGATGGGGGCGGTCCTGCGCCGGGCCGCCTTCAGTCCCAACATCAAGGAGCGGGCCGACTGCTCGGCGGCGTTGTTCACCCCGAGCGGCGAGCTGCTGGTGCAGGCCGAGCACATCCCGGTCCACCTCGGGTCGATGCCGGCCAGCGTGCTCGCCGCCATCGAGGCGTTCGGCGACCGCCTCGACCCCGGGGACCAGGTGGTCCTCAACGACCCGTTCGCCGGCGGGACGCACCTCAACGACATCACGCTGGTGGCACCGTGCGTTGCCGACGGCCGGCTGATCGGGTGGGTGGCCAACCGCGCCCACCATGCCGACGTGGGTGGGTCGGCGCCGGGGTCGATCCCGGCCGACGCCAGCGAGATCTACCAGGAGGGCCTGCGGATCCCCCCGACCCGGCTGGACGACGGCGTGCGCCGCCTGCTGCTCGCCAACTCGCGCACGCCGGCCGAGCGGATCGGGGACCTCGACGCCCAGGTGGGTGCCAACGTGGTCGGCGTCGAGCGGCTCGCCGGGATGGCGAGCGCCCCGTTGGCCGAAGTGGTCGATTACGGCGAGCGGCGGATGCGGGCCGCGCTGGCGGCCCTTTCCGACGGGACCTGGCGGGCCGACGACGTGCTCGATTCCACCGGCGCCGGCCCGGAGCAGCAGCGCCCCGCCCGCATCTCGGTGGCGGTCAGCATCGCCGGTGACGAGGCAGCGTTCGACTTTACGGGCAGCGATCCGCAGGCCCGCGGCAACGTGAACGCCGTCGAGGCGGTCACCGTCTCCGCGGTGTCGTACGCGCTGCGTGCGGCGGTGGACCCGTCCATCCCCGCCAACGGCGGTGCGCTGCGTCCGGTTCGGGTGGTGGCACCGGCCGGCACGATCGTGGCGGCGAGCCCGCCCGTCGCCGTCGGTGCGGGCAACGTCGAGGTGAGCCAACGCGTGGCCGACGTCTGCCTCCGTGCGCTCGCCGAGCCCTGCCGGGCCCGGGTGCCGGCGGCGGGCCAGGGCACGATGAACAACCTGCTGATCGGCGGTGACGGGTGGGTGTACTACGAGACCGTTGCCGGCGGGCAGGGTGGCCGCCCCGACGCCCCCGGCATGAACGGCGTCCACACGGGGATGACCAACACGAAGAACACGCCGATCGAGGCGCTGGAGCGCACCTTCCCCCTGCGGGTCCTGCGCTACCGGCTGCGCCGGGGGAGCGGCGGTGCCGGGCGGCAGCCCGGCGGGGAGGGCATCGCGCGCGACCTCGAGGTCCTGGAGGCTTGCACGGTGTCGCTGATCACCGAGCGGCGGCTGAGCCGGCCGTGGGGCCTCTTCGGCGGCGAATCGGGTGCCCCGGGGGAGAACTGGCTGCTGCCCGACGGTGACGAGTCCCGGGCCGAGCCCCTGCCCGACAAGTGCACGATCCGGGTGCGGGCCGGCGACGTCGTGCGCATGCTCACCCCCGGCGGCGGCGGATGGGGTCCGCCGGCAACGGCCGGGTCCAGTCGAAGTAGCTAGGGCGGCTCGCCTTGGCGGCGAGCACGCGCGCAGATCGACCGTTCCCGAGGGCCTCATCCCCGCTCCGGAGTGGCGAGATCCGGCTGACGTTGCGCGACGAGGTAAGTCATGGGCAAGGACAGGAAGGGCAACGACCCCAAGGGCGGCACAAAGTGGCCGGCGATCTCCGCCGGCTTCGCGGCCGTGCCCGCGACCATCGCCACTGGTTACGTCTGGCCGATAGCTGGAAGTATCGCCATCGTGCTTCTGGTCCTGGCACTGCTGGCACTCGTCGTCGGCTTTCGGCTGCCCGGCCGATAGGAACCGGCGCCCATGCCGAGTCGAGGTGTGGTCCTGGCGTGCGGAGCGCGGTGGAAGAGTCGGTCTGCATGCGAACCTAGCCCGCTCGTCATCGGCGTCGCCCTACCATTGGATTCTGCTGGTAGGATCCGAGTCGTGCCTGCCGACAAGCTGAGCGTGTCGTTCGACGAAGAGCTGGCGGCCGTGGTCCGTGAAGCAGCGGCCGACGAGGGTATGACCGTCTCGGCATGGCTGTCGGAGGCCGCCCGCGATCGCGTACGCAACCGGCTCCTGAGGATCGCGTTGGACGAGTTAGCGGCCGAGATGGGCCCGCTCGACCCGGCCGAGGCCGCACGCCTAGTCGCCGAGGCCCGCCGTCACGCCATCGTCACGCTGCCGGATCGGGCCGCCTGATGGCGGTCGTCCTCGACGCTGGGGCGCTCATCGGCTACGAACGCGGCGACCGAGCCATCCGGGCGCTTCTCGAGACGGCGCAACGCGAGCGCGCACCCGTACGTACGTCGACGGGGGTGGTTGCCCAGGCCTGGCGCAACGGCGCTCGGCAGGTCCACCTCGTTCGGCTGCTCCGGGGTGTCGACCAACGGTCTCTCGATCAGCCCGCGGCGCGCCGGGTCGGCCAACTGCTCGGTGCCGCCGCGACCGTCGACGTCATCGATGCCGCGGTCATTGATGTCGCCACGAACGGCGACGAGGTCCTGACCAGCGATCCCCAGGACCTCGCCGTCCTCGCTAACGCCGCCGGCAAGGGCCTGACGATCATCAAGGTCGGCTGAGACGTCACCGGTGGCCCACGCCCTCAGGCCGATGGGTGCACATGCCCGACGGGGATGACCAACACGAAGAACACCCCCATCGAGGCGCTGGAGCGGACGTTTCCGTTGCGAGTCCTGCGCTACAGGCTGCGGCAGGGGAGTGGGGGCGCAGGTCGGGAGCCGGGTGGGGAGGGCATCGAGCGCGACCTCCAGGTGCTGGAGGACTGCACGGTGTCGCTGATCACCGAGCGTCGCGTGTCTCGGCCGTGGGGCGTCTGGGGTGGGCAGCCGGGAGCGGCGGGCGAGAACTGGCTGCTAGCGGGTGGTGACGAGAGCCGTCCCGAACGGTTGCCCGACAAGTGCACGGTCCGCCTCCGGGCGGGAGACGTCCTTCGAACGCTCACCCCAGGCGGTGGTGGGTGGGGCAAGCCGCCAGCGCCGAGCGGGAAGGCAGTTGATGCGCCTCCTGGTTGACTGCAGGCTCGACGCGGCCGCGGAAAGGAGTGCGTGATGATCCTGGTGTTCGGGGCGACGGGCAACGTGGGTGGGGCGGTCGCGCGGGAGCTGGCGGCGGCCGGCGCCAAGGTGCGGGCGGTGGTGCGCGACCCGCAGCGGGCGGGCGTGCCGGCCGGCGTCGAGGTGGTGGCCGGCGACCTGGGGGATGCCGACACGCTGCGGCCGGCGCTCGCCGGCGCGGACGCAGCGTTCCTGCTCAGCGGGTATGGCGGCATCGACGGCCTGGTGCCCGAGATGCCCGCCGCCGGAATCCAGCGGGTGGTGCTGCTGTCCAGCAGCGCCGCGCCGACCGGGGACCTGTCCAATGCCGTGGCCCGCTACCACATCCTCTCCGAGCGGGCGGTGCGTGACACCGACCTGGGATGGACCTTCCTGCAGCCGAACAGCTTCATGACCAACACGTTCCAGTGGATCCCCCAGCTCCGGGAGGGCGACGTGGTGCGGGCGCCGTTCGCCGAGGTGGCGGTCGCCATCATCGATCCCGCGGACGTCGCGGCGGTGGCCGGCCGGGCGCTGCTGTCGCCCGGCCTGGAGGGGCGCAGCCTGCGCGTGTCGGGGCCCGAGGCCCTCCGGCCGGCGGACCGGGCACGCATCCTCGGCGCCGCCCTCGGCCGGGATCTGCGGTTCGAGGCCGTGCCGAACGATGTGGCCCGCAAGGAGATGAGCGACTCGATGCCGGCCGAGTACGTCGACGCCTTCTTCAGCTTCTTCATGGACGGCACCGTGGACGAGACCACCGTCCAGCCGACGGTGCGCGAGGTCCTCGGGAGGGAGCCCCGCTCGTTCGCCGAGTGGGTCGCCGAGCACCGGGACCGGTTCCGGTGACGATCACGCTGGTTTCGGCGCCGAGAACCCTCGATCCCCGCGCCGGCCTGCTGTACGTCGACGGCGACGCCGACCTCACTCCGGGCCTCCGCGCCCGTTGCCACGGATGAAGGAGGACCACATGGGCGAGCAGGTCCAGCGCCGCCGCGCCCACGACGCCACCTTCTTCGTCGGCGGCCCCTGACCCGCCGACCCGGCGCTGAGACCGGGCGCGGGCGAGCTCACGCCTGCCGGCGGTCGCTGGTGCGCACAGCGGTGAGCGTTTCCACCGCCGGGATCAGCGACCAGACGCTCACCGACGTGAGGACCGCGAGCACCACCACGTAGGCGACGGCCGGGAGCCCGCCCCAGTCCAGTTCGTCGCCGTGGCGGGCGAGCGCTACGACCTGGAGCACGCCGAAGGCGACGCCCGTGATGCCCAGCGGTCGCAGCGACGCCCGGTCGTCGAGCAGCCGGGCGTGGGCGGCGGCGGTGCCGAGCCCCACCAGCCACGCACCGACGGCGCGGCCGGTGAGCGGTGTGAGGGTCCACGGCCACGCCCCGTCGGCCCAGCCGGGAGCCACGAGCAGCGCAATCCCGAGCCCGAGCAGCACCGCTGCCAGCGCCACGAGGACCGCTCGTACAGCCGCAGGAAGACCACTGGCGGCCGGGACCGCCAACGAGTGGCGCCTCTGGCCGATCCATGCCGCAACCATGAGGACCGGCACAGCCGTGTAGATGCCCAGCCACGCCCACGTGACCAGCTGCGTGCGGAGGGGATGATCGTCGCCCAGATGGAAGTTCTCGAGGTGCACCAGGGTCACCACGAGGGTCAGGGACGTGAACACGAACACCGCCGGCACCGCGATCCGGGCACCGGACCACCGGCTCGCGCGGGCGGCGCCCACCTCCAGTCCCAGCGCCGACCAGTAGGAGGCTCCGAGGAACACGGCGGTCATCGGCGAGTCGATGGTCCAGGCGAAGTAGCGGTCTGTGCGCAGCGGGAACACGAACAGCTGCACGCCGGCGAGGAACACCAGCAGGGCGGCGACGTACAGCAGCCGGCGCATGGCCGGCACCACGCGCGCCGGCGCGAGTTGCGAGGCGGCGGGCAACGCCTACCCGGCCGTCCCGCTGGCCGTCCCGGCGGGGGCCGGCACGCCGGCGAGGGAGTGGTGGACGAGCTGGACGACCGCAGCCCCGTCGCCGACCGCGGTCGCCACCCGCTTGACCGATCCCCGGCGGGCGTCACCGATGGCGAAGACGCCGGGCACGCTCGTCTCCAGCGAGAGCGGCGCCCGGACCGGTCCAGCCAGCGCATCCCGGTCGATATCCTGCCCGACCAGCAGGTATCCGTCGGCGTCGCGCTGCACCGTGCCCTCCAGCCAGGCGGTGTGCGGGGTGGCGCCGATGAACACGAACAACCCGGCGGCCGGCAGGGTCTCGGTCGTGTCGTCGTCGAGGTGGCAGATCTCGATCTCGGCGAGCGAGTCGTCGACTGCGCTGCCCCCGGTTACGGCCACCCGGTGGACGACGTCGACGTTGCGCGTGCTGCGGATCTGCTCGACGAGGTATCCGGAGCAGCTGGCGGCCAGGTTGGGACCCCGGACCAGGAGGGTCACCTGCCGCGCGTACTTGGCCAGGTGCAGGGCCGCCTGGGCGGCGGAGTTACCCCCGCCCACGACGAAGACCGGCCGGCCGGCCATGGCCGGTGACTCCGTGACAGCCGCCCCATAGAAGACACCTCTGCCGACCAGCCGTTCGAGGGCGGGGACGTCGAGCCGCCGGTAGTCGACGCCGGTAGCCACGACGGTCGTCCGCGACCGCACGCTGGTGCCGTCTGACAGGGCGAGCACATGCTCGCCCCCTTCGGTGCGCAGCCCGACGACCTCGCGGAAGAACAGGAACTCGGTCCCGAACGACCAGGCCTGTTGAAAGGAGCGAAACGCGAGGTGGATGCCGCTCACACCGCGGGCGAAACCGGGGTAGTTCCTGATCAGCGAGCTGGTCCCGGCCTGGCCCCCGACCGCCTGCCGCTCGACGACGAGCACCGACAGGCCCTCGGAGGCGGCGTACACGGCGGTGGCCAGGCCCGCGGGACCGGCGCCGATCACCACGAGGTCGTAGACCACATCGCTGGACGGCGGGGTCATCAGGCCGAAGGCGTCGGCCAGTTCGACGTCGGTCGGGTTCACCAGCGTGGTCGGCGGCGACGTGAACTGCAGCATGACCACGGGGAGCTCGGGGTCGTCGAGCTCGGCGCCCGCGAGGAGGCGACGCGCCGCGTCCGACTCGGCCGGGTAGAAGCCGACGGGGATGTGGTTGCGGGCGAACGCGTCGCGCAGTGTGTGGGTCCGCTCGTCCTGGCGGCCGATCAGTCGCACCGCCTCGAAGCCGCTGCCCTGGGCGAGGTGCCAGTCGTCGAGCAGGTCGGTGATCGAACCGTGGAACTCCTCGTCGCGGCGGTGCTCGGGCCGGACGAGCTGGAACTCGGCGTGACCCTCGGCGATGGCCTGGAACACCGGCCCCGAGCTCTCGAAATCGCCCCACTTCACCACCACCGCGCGCTTGGCGGTGGGGTGAACAGACCGGGCCCGGCGCAGGAACGCCAACCCGTCGCGATCGGCGGGGCCGTAATACGAGAACACCATGGCCACCTGGCGCCCCCACCGCCGCAAGCCATCGAGGACCGCCCGGGCGTGGTCGTAGCTGCGGCAGGTGATCACCTCGTAGTCGGTGCCGTAGCGACGTCGCAGTTCCTGGTCGAGGACCGCCCGTGACTCGTCGTCGACGGTCACCAGCAGCATGACCGGCGGCCAGCCCTCCGTCATGACGGTTCCAACATTGGCCGCCACGGGCTCTGGCGCCGCCGTTCGCCACCGCCTCGATCCGCTCGCACGGCCACAGACTGCCCTAAGACGGCTCCCGACCGCACACGCCTTGCCGGGCAGGATGGGCGCCCTCCCCGGGATGGATTTCTCGGATTTCTCGGGTCCGGGCGTGACCCCACGGCGGTTCGCGGCGATCGCTGCGGTGGAGCCATGGGGCAAAGAGATCGGTTCGGCGGCCAGTTCGACGCGGTGTTGGCAGCGGCGCGTACGGGCGCGCCCTGGGCGATCGAGCGGATGTTCATTGCGCTGTCGCCGGTGGTGGAGGGTTACCTGCGCGTCCAGGGCAGCACCGAGCCCGAGGATCTGACGAGCGAGGTCTTCCTGGCCGTTATTCGCAACCTCTCCGGTTTCGACGGCGACGAGCGGGGCTTCCGGTCCTGGGTCTTCACCATCGCCCACCGCCGGCTGCTGGACGAGCGCCGGCGCCTGCGGCGCCGGCCGCCACCCGACCCGCTGGCCGAGGCGCCCGATCAGCTCGCCGCCGAGCTCGTGGCGCCCGACGACGTGGAGGGCACCATCGACCGGGCACTGGGCGCGGACCGCGTGCGCGCCTTGTGCGACCGCTTGGCGCCCAGCCAGCGCGAGGTCTTGCTGCTGCGGCTGCTGGGCGACCTCAGCATCGACCAGACCGCGGCGGCGGTCGGGAAGACGGCGGGCGCCGTCAAGGCCCTGCAGAGGCGGGCGCTGTTGAACGTCGCGCGGCTCGTCGAGCACGAGGGCGTAACCCTGCAAGCGGGCGCGGCGATGACGGATCCGTGATGCTCCGGACCTGGGGACTGGATGACGAGACGATCGAGGCGCTCGTGCGCGGCGATGAGGTCGACCCCCAGTTCGAGCCCCTCGCCCTGTTCGCACGCTCGGCCCGGGCCCTGGGCGACGGACCTCCCCCGACGCCCTCCCCGGCCCTGCGGGCACTCATCGAGAGCGGCGGTCGGTCGGATGGCTTGGGGACCACCACCCGCGTGCTCGCGGCGCGCGCGACGTCCCGCACCCGCGGGCGGCGCGCCGGCATGGGGCTGGCGGCCAAGCTGGGACTCGGGACGGCCGTGGCCGCCGGCAGCATGGCCGGGGCCGCAGCGGCCGGTGTGCTGCCCGACCAGGCCCAGAACCCGGTGCGCGCTGCCATCGAGGCGGTCACCCCGGTCGAGTTCGACGCACCGGCGGACGACGGCCCGGCCAACTTCGGGGAACGGGTCTCCAACGACGCGACGGGGCAGGGCGACGGCGACCCCGGCGTCGACGGCGACACGATCTCGGACGAGGCGCCAGGCGCGGCCCACCGACCGACCGATACCGGCCCCGATCGGGTTGGGGCCGGCAACCCTGGCCTGGATCGGGCGAGCGAAACACCCGCGGCTCCCGAGCTGCCCGATGACGTCCCTGCGTCGCAGGGGACCGCGCCGAACGGTTCGTCCGACCCGACACCGCCGAGCCCGCCGTCCGCGGTGCCCACCACCGTCCCCGACAGCGGAGGCGCGCCCGGAGATCAGCAACCGCCGGACGCGCCTCCGGGACCGCAGGATCAGCCCGGCTAGCGCGACGATCGCTCGGCCTGAGCGGCCGGTCGACAGCTGTTCAACAGGTCGTTGGTCGCCAACGGGGTTCGTCGTAAGGCGCGCCGTGACACTTCTCCCGGGTGCAGGTAACCGGGACGCCGCCCTCGGCGATAGCGGTGGCACCCTCGGGTGAGCACGGGGCGCGCGTGCGCGCCGCGGCTTCCGACGTCGGGGGTCCGGACGGCGGAGGGGGCTCCCCGGTGTCCGTACTGACCGTGGTCGAGGTCCCGTCCGCCTGGGACGGCGCGTCCGTCGTGGGGGGCTCCGCCGTCGTCACCGGCGGCGTCGCGGTCGCGGCAGACTGTGGGCGGCTCGACCCTGGCACCGTGGACGTCGTCGATACGTCTGCGGCTGCGACGCTCTGTTCGTCGTCAGGATCGTCGGCGCTCAACGCCGTCAGCGCCCCGACCCCGGCGAGGGCCACGAGCGCCACCGAGATCAGAGCGCCGAGGCGCGCCCAGCGCTGCCAGGTCCCGTCGGTTTCCCCGGATCCGCCCCGGTCGCCAACGGCGAAGTGAGCGCCGCCCCCGACGGGTGGACCGATCTCCAGCTCCTCGGTCTGGTCCTCCTGGTCCGGCGGGTACCAGCGCGAGTTGGCGGCCTGCCGCCAGCCGGGCGGTGGGCGTCCCGGGTGCCAACGGCAGTTGGCGTCCATCCACCAGCCGAGATGTGAATCCGTCATTCGTCGCGTTCCCCAGGTGTTCGCACTGCATTGCCCGCCAGCGATTTGCGACAACGGTACACCGACACCGGCGACGGCCGGCCGAGCGACGTCGCGGTGCGCCAGTCGGACGGCACGTCGTCGACGAGCCCGTGCAGAGGGCGACGGTCAAGGTCCGCCGTGTCGGCTACGTGCTGCGCGACCAGGGAGTCACCGGGCGGCCGGCGGGGCGGGCACCGAACCTACCCCGCCGGCCCGGTCCCGCCCCGCCGCCGGTGATGGGTTAGCCCGTTGTCGACGTCGTCGTGCTGTCGGGCGGCGTCGACGTCGTGGTGCTGGACGTCGTCGTGCTGGGCGCCGTCGTGCTGGGCGCCGTTGTCGTCGTGCTCGATGTCTTCCCGCCTCCTGTCCTGTCCCAGACGGTGCGCACGGTCTACACGGCGTTCCTGAAGCGAAGCTGAAACTGCTACCGGGTCACGTCGGGCGCCACCGCGTCGAGGGCGGCGGACAGTCGGCGCAGCGTGTCGAGCGTCGTGCCGAAGTCGTCGTGACCCAGCTCGTCGGCCACGCGCTTGGCCGTGGCGGCGTGGGCCGGGTCGATGCGGCGGACCGCGGCGTAGCCCTCGTCGGTGGGACGTAACAGCTTGGCCCGCCGGTGCGACGGGTTCGGCAGGTACTCGGCCAAGCCGTCCGCCACCAAGAGGTCGGCGATGCGCTGGACGCTCTGGCGCGTGATGCCCATGACCCGAGCGATCCCGGCGACCGGCAGCGGTGTGTCGAGGACCGCGCCCAGCACCTGCCAGCGCGCCGCGGTGAGCCCGACCGGCCGCGCCAGCTCCTCGGCGATGCCGAGGAACTGGCCGTTCAGCCGGAACACCGTCAGGGCAGCGCCGCTCAGGAGCTGTTGCTCGTCGGTCATGAGCGCAGCTCTTGACCGGTCGACCGCGCGAGCGCCAGCGAGCCGGGCGACGATGGGGCGCGGGGGCGCAGCCCCCGAGGATGCACGGTCATGACGTGGCGGCCATCAGCTCGTAGTACCCGGCGGGATCGTGCAGGCCGTACAGCTTGTACCAGGCCGCCAGCACCGGCGGCTCGTACACGTCGAGCAGGGCGAGGACCTCCCGGGCGAACTCGACAGGAGCCGTCGCGCTGGCGGTCACCAGCTTGCCGTCGGTCACCGCGGGCTCGTCGCGGTAGTGGTCGCGACCTCCGTAGCCCGTCGCCTCGAGGAACTCCGCGGCGTTGCTGGTGTGGGGCCGGTCGTCGAGCAGGCCCTCGGCCGCCAGTCCGCCGGTGGCGCCGCAGATGGCTGCGACCGGCACGCCGGCTTCGAGGAACTGGCGGGCCTTCTTGGCGAAGGCGACGTTTCCGCCGGTGAGCCAGGTGTCAGCCCCCGGCAGGATGAGCATGGCGCTGTCGTCCGGCCGGAGCTCTTCGAGCACCACGTCGGGGGTGATCCTCACGCCGCCCATGGTGGTGACCGGTTCGGGGCCGTCGCCCACCGTGACAACCCGATAGCGGCCCGGGTCGCGCTGCCAGGCTCCGCTGTTGATGTGGGCGGTGGCGTAGCCGACCTCCCAGTCCGACAGCGTGTCGTAGACACCCATGTGCACGGTCGTCGCCGTCATGTCGATCTCCTCTCGACCCGAAGTACGACAGTATCCTGTCATAATGACAGAATATTGTCAACTGCTCTGGCGACGTGGAACGAATGGCAGCCGTCTGACGTGGGCAATTTCCTCGACCTGTCCTGGTGGACCGCCCGACGTCAGACCCGACGCCGTCACGTCAGGAGCACCGCCGCGCCCGTGACGCGGTCGCCGGCGAGGTCGGCCAGGGCGCGGTCGGCGTGGTCCAGGGGGTAGGGGGTCGTGGTCACGCGCAGGCCGAGTCGGGCGGCCAGTGCCAGGAACTCCTCGCCGTTGGCACGGGTGTTGGCGGTGACGCTGCGGACCTGACGCTCCAGGAACAGGTGGCGCTGGTAGTCCAGGGGCGGGACGTCGGTCAGGTGGATGCCGGCGATGGCGAGGGTGCCACCCCGGTCGAGGGCGGCCAGGGCCGTCGGCACCAGGTCGCCCACGGGTGCGAACAGGATGGCGGCGTCGAGCGGCTCGGGCGGGGCGGCGTCGGCCGGTCCCGCGGACTGCGCACCGAGGTCGAGCGCATGCTGCTGCGCCGCCTTCGCGCGGGTGAGGACGTGCACGGTGGCGCCCTCGGCCAGCGCCACCTGGGCCGCCAGGTGGGCGGACGCCCCGAACCCGTAGATGCCGAGCCGCCCGCCTGGCGGCAGCTCGGCCCGGCGCAGCGCCCGGTAGCCGATGATGCCAGCGCACAGCAGCGGCGCCGCGTGCTCGTCGTCGAAGCCGTCGGGCAGCGCGTACGCGTAAGCCTCGTCGACCACGGCCCACTCGGCGTAGCCGCCGTCGGCGTCCCAGCCCGTGAAACGGGGTTCGGGGCAGAGGTTCTCGCGGCCCCGCCGGCACCAGTGGCAGCGCCCGCACGTGCTCCGCAGCCAGGCGATGCCGGCCCGCTGGCCGATCCGGAACCGGCGGGTCCCCGCGCCGAGCGCGTCGACGGTCCCCACGACCTCGTGCCCGGGGATCGTTGCCGCCCGGCGGGGCGGGAGGTCACCCTCGGCCAAGTGGAGGTCGGTGCGGCACACACCGCAGGCGCTCACCCGGACCCGGATCTCCCCCCGCCCGGGATGGGGGGCCGGGCGTTCGACGACCACGAGGGGCCTCGTGGCCATGGGCCCGGGCGTGTCGACGACCCACGCCTTCATGCCGTCATCTCCTGGTGAAAGACTCGCATCCCGATGAGCCTGCATGACGCCGCCCGATGGTGACGATCGACGACGTCCGCCGGCTGGCGCTCAGCCTGCCCCGAACCGAGGAGGCGCTGGTCCGCGACCGGGTCAAGTTCCGGGTTGGACGGATCGTCTACGTGGCCTTCTCGCGTGACGAGACGCTGATGGGCTTCGGCTTCCCCAAGGAGGAGCGGCAGGCCCTGATCGACTCGGAGCCCCACAAGTTCCTCATGCCGAAGCGCTCTGACCAGCGCTACAACTGGGTGGTCGTCCGGCTCGATGCCATCGACGAGGCGGAGATGCGGGAGCTGGTCCTCGACGCCTGGCGCATGGTCGTGCCCAAGCGGGTCGCTGCCGACCATCTCGGCAACTGAAGTGCGAGCGAAGCGAGGACTGCAGGGCGGCGGCGCGGGCGCCTTACGGCTGCGTGACGGCGATGGGTGTGGGGCGCAGCCCCACCAGGGAACTGACAGGCATGTAATACGCGTGTCGTCGCGGGCGCCCGATCGGGGCAGAATCCTCGGGTGACCAACGCTCAGGTGCTGACGGACGCCGGGGTGTCCGCCCGCGAGGCAGACGTCTTGGCCGCCGTCGGCGAGCACCTGACCAACGCCGAGATCGCCGCCCGGCTGTTCATCTCGGTGCGCACGGTCGAGAGCCACGTCTCGTCGTTGCTCCGCAAGCTGGGCATGGCCGACCGGCGCGAGCTGGCCCGCTACGCCGCCGAGGTCGCGGCGAACGCCGACGTTGCGGCGACGCGATCCGGCACCGGGCCGGCGGGACCGGGTGACGCCGCCCGCCCGCTGGCTCAGGCCATTCCCACGCCGCTGACCTCGTTCGTCGGCCGGGCGGCCGAGCGTGAGGCGCTCGCCAAGGCGATCGCCGCGCATCGGTTGGTCACCGCCGTCGGGCCGGGCGGCGTGGGCAAGACCCGGCTCGCCATCGCCGTCGCCGCCGAGACGGTCGGGTTGGGCGGCGCGACCGCAGGGGCCGTGTGGTTCGTCGACCTGGTGCCGATCTCCGATCCGGCCATGGTGGCCGCCGCCGTGGCGGCGGTGCTGGGCGTGGGGGAGCGACCCGGCGGGACGATCGAGGATGCGGTCCTCGCCAGCTTGGCAACGTCGGAGGCGCTGATCGTTCTCGACAACTGCGAGCACCTGGTCGACGGGGTCGCCGTGTTCGTCGAGCGGCTGCTGGCGAGCTGTCCCGAGGTGCGGGTGCTGGCCACCAGCCGCACCCGGCTGATGCTGCCCTTCGAGCACGTCTTCCCCGTTCCCGGCCTGTCGCTGCAGCCCGATGACGACGAGGCAGCAGACAGCGACGCCGTCGCCCTGTTCCTCGAGCGGGCCCGCGCCGGCGGGTTCGAGCCCGGCCGCGGCGACGTCGCTCGCATCGCCCGGGTGTGCCGCTCGCTCGACGGCATGGCACTCGCCATCGAGCTTGCCGCCGCCCGCCTGTCGACCTTGGGCCTCGACGGTGTGGAGTCGGGACTGGCCGATGCGCTGCGGATGCTGTCGGGCGGCTCGCGCCTCGACGAGCGCCACAGCTCGCTGCGGTCCACCATCGATTGGAGCTACGCGGTCCTCGATCCCGCCGAGCAGGCGCTGCTGCGGCGGGTGTCGGTCTTCGCCGCTCCGTTCACCGCCGCGGCCGCCAGTCAGGTCGCAGGCTTCCCACCGGTGGACTCAGCAGTGGCCGATGGGCTGGCGCGGCTGGCCGACAACAGCCTGGCCGTGGCCCGGCCCGGTGCCGAGACGCGCTACCGGGTGCTGGAGACCATCCGGCAGTACGGCATCGACGAGCTCGAGCGCGTCGGCGAGCTCGACCACGTGCGCACCCGCCACGTCCGCTGGTGCGTGGGGTCGGCGGAGGCGCTGGCCCAGCGGGCCAACGGGGACGCGCAGGCGCACATCCAGCGGCGAGGCGGCGACCGGGCGTGGCGCCAGGCGTTCGACCTGGTGGCCGACGACAAGCGCGCGGCGCTGGCGTGGGCCATGCAGCACCCGGAGCTGCGCGGCGACGCGCATCGGTTGGCGTTGTCACTGGCGCAGCTGACGTTCCTGCGCGGCCTTCCCGCCGAAGCCCAGCGCCGCTTCGATGAGGCCGCCGGCCTCACCGACGACCCTGCCGCCCAAGCAACGGCGCTGACGGACGCCGCCGGCGCCGCCATGTCCCGCCATGTCGGCAACGACACGTTCCGGCTGTGGCGGCGGGCCGCCGACGTCTCGGCGGCGGCCGGCGACGGGGTGACCGCGGCCCACAACCTCGCCCTCGCGGCGACGCTGATCAACCGGGGCCCCGGCATCATGGCCGAGGTCCCCCCACCCGAGGTCGTCGACGAGCTGATCCAGGAGGCGACGACGCTCGCGGCGGGATCGCCCCGCGCCGAGCCCTCCATCCTCACGGCGCAGGCGTTCAACGGCGAAGAGCTCGACCCGGTCACACAGGAGCTGGCCGAGCGGGCGGTCGCCCTCGCCCGACGGATGGGCGACCGCTACGACGAGAGCGCGGCGCTCGACGAGCTGTCGGCCGTCCACCTGGCACGAGGCGACGTCCCCGCGGCGGTGGCCACCGTGCGAGCCCGCGTCGAGCTGCTCGAGACCGTGCCGCTCGGTCCCGCCAACGGCATGGAGTTCTCGGACTGCTACGCCATGGCGTCCGAGATCAGCCTGACCGCCGGCGACTTCGTCGCGGCTCGGGCCTACGCCGACCGGCTGGCGTCGTTGCCGTTCGTCACCGAGCTGGACCACATCGCCACCGCCCGCCGCATCAAGGTCGACGCCATGGCCGGCGACCTCGACGCCGTGCTGGCGGCCGCAGAGCGGTTCCGCCGCGGCTGGGAGCAAGCGGGCAGGCCGGTGGCGAGCAACCTGGCGGGCGCGTCTTTGGCCGTGGCCATGGTCCACGGACTGCGGGGCGATGAGGAACGGCGCGCCGAATGGCGCGACCGCACGGTCGCGATCGGCATGACGGCGGAGCGCATCGACGACCCGTTGAGCGGCTACGCCCCGACCTTCGACGCCATCGTGCAGCTCCACGTCGGCGATGTCGACGCCGCCGTCACCCGTTTGTCGGTCGACCCGGATCGGCTGCGCACCTGGTTCAGCGGTGAGTGGCGCCCGTGGTACGCCGCGCTGTGGGCGGAGGCGGCGGTGCTCGCCAACCTCCCCGACGCCGCCGAGCGCAACGAGCGGGCCCGGCTGTCCGTCGCCGCCAACCCCGTTACCGCGGCCATGGTCGATCGCACCGCGGCGCTCGCCGTCGGCGACACCGACGGGGTGGTGGCCGCGGCTGCCGCATTGGAACCCACCGGCTGCCGCTACCAGTGGGCGCGCACGCTGGTGATGGCGGGCGGTGGGCATCGGGCGGCGGGCGAGGCGATGCTCGCGGACATGGGCGCCGCACCGATGCGCCTGCCGGCGTGACTCGCCATGGCTGACGCACTCGAGCTCGGTCCGGTGCTGCGCATCGACGGCGCCGAGGTGCGGGTGGGGACCTGCTCGTGGACCGACCGGACGTTGGTCAAGGAGACCGACTGGTACCCCAAGCGCTCGATGAGCGCGGCCGAGCGCCTGGCCTTCTACGGCGCCCGGTTCTCGGTGGTCGAGGCCGACAGCACCTACTACGGACCACCGTCGCGTCAGCTGACCGAGGGCTGGGCCGAGCGCACGCCCGACGGCTTTCGCATGAACGTCAAGTCGTACTCGCTGATGACCGGCCATCCCACCAAGCCCCAGACGCTGTGGCCCGACATCGCCGAGGCGCTCGACCCGGAGGCCGCCGGCAAGCGGAACGTCTATCCGCACCACCTGCCAGACGACGCGCTCGACGAGGTGTGGGTCCGGTTCGCCGACGCGCTCGGTCCGTTGCACGAGGCCGGGCGGCTGGGAGCGATCCTGCTGCAGTATCCGCCGTGGTTCACGCCCAAGCGCGACAACCGCGACGAGCTGGCCCGTGCCCGCGAGCGCCTGAGCGACCTACCCATCTGCGTGGAGTTGCGCTCGCCGTTGTGGTTCGGCAAGGACGACCTCGACCGCACGCTGGGCTGGTTGTCGGATCACGACCTGACGCTCGTCTGCGTCGACGCGCCCAAGGTGAGCAAGCTCCCGCGCCTGGCGGCCGCGACGACCGATCTCGCGGTGGTGCGGTTCCACGGTCGGGCCGACGAAACCTGGAAGGGACGGGCCACCACTGCCGCCGAGCGCTTCAGGTACCTCTACGATAAGCGCGAGCTCCGGCCCTGGATGAAGAAGGTGCAGGAGTTGGCCGGCACCGCCCGCGAGGTCCACGTCCTCATGAACAACTGCTACCAGGACTACGGTGTCCGCAACGCCGCCGATATGACCGACCTGTTGGCGTCGATCGCAGATTGACTTTACGTTTGGTAGATACTGGGTCCAGGTACCCCGGGCTCACTAGTCTCCACAGTGCAGGGCGGGAGGCAGGAAGGAAGCTGTGGCCAACGACGCAAGAACGACGGCGGTGCGGTCGACGACGCGGCGGCAGCCGCGCAGCGGCGAACGCAAGCCGCGGGCCAAGAATCACGAGGATCGGTGGGCCGACATCATCGAGCGCGCCGGCACGATCTTCTACCAGAAGGGCTATGAGGCGACGAGCCTTCAAGACATCGCCGACGCGGTCGGCATGCTCAAAGGCAGCATCTACTACTACATCAAGACCAAGGAAGATCTGCTCTACGAGCTGGTCACGCGGGCTCAGGACATGTTCGAGGCCACGCTCGAGGAGGGCGAGGAGACGGCCCAGTCGCCGGCGCCCGTGCGGTTGCGTGCGTTCATCGGCCGGTGGATGGCGCTGACCTCCAGGGAACGCGAATGGGGTCTGGTCGCCGAGCGTGAGTTCACGCGCCTGAGCAGGCGCCGCCTCAAGAGGGTGATCGAGCGCCGCGACGAGTTCAGCAGCTACGTGAAGGACATCATCCGGCAGGGCATCGACGAGGGTGCGTTCGATCCGGCCACCGACGAGTCGGTGGCTGCCACCGCCATCTTCGAGCTGATGAAGACGAGCCATCTGTGGCACCGACCGTCGGGCCCGTTGACGATGGCCGAGCTCGGCGACTGGTACGCGACGTTTGCCATCCGCGGCCTCGGTGGCCCGCGGTGGCGCGGCCGCAAGGGCGGCTGAGCAGAATTGCGGCGATGGATCTCTCGCTGATCCTGCAGATGGCCGCCGACGCAGGGGCCGAGCGGGTGGCCTTCGGCAGCCGAGATACCGGCATGTCCTATCCGAAGCTGCTGGCGCGAGCCCGGCGGGCGGCGGGCTGGCTGAGGTCGCGGAGCGGCGAGCACGGCGTCCTCGTCGACGTCAACTCCGAGGCGGTCCCCCTCGTGCTCTTCGGATCCGCCCTGTCGGGTCGCCCGTTCGTCCCCCTCAACTACCGCCTGGCGGACGAGCAGCTGCAGGCGCTGGTGCGCCGCACGGCACCCGCGGTCGTCGTCGCGGGCGACGGTGTTGCCGGCCGGCTGGGCGGGGTCGAGGGCGTGGATATCGTCGATCGGCTCCTGTTCCTCGAGGCCACGGCCATGGGTCCCGACGATGCCGGCCCGCCGGCCGATCCCGACGACGTCGCCGTGCTGCTGTTCACCAGCGGCACCACCGGCGAGCCCAAGGCGGCCGTCCTGCGGCATCGCCACCTGGCCTCGTACGTGATCTCGTCGGTCGAGTTCATGGGTGCCGACCCCGACGAGGCCGCGCTGGTGAGCGTTCCGCCGTACCACATCGCCGGGATCTCGGCGGTGTTGACGTCGGTGTACGCCGGGCGGCGAGTCGTCTACCTGCCGTCGTTCGACGCCGACGCGTGGGTGTCGGTCGCGGCCGAGGAACGGGTCACCCAGGCGATGGTCGTCCCCACGATGCTGGACCGCATCCTCGACGCGCTCGACGCGACCGGCGCCTCGCTCCCGGCGCTGCGGACCCTGTCGTACGGCGGTGGTCCCATGCCCCAGGCGGTCATCGAGCGGGCCCTCGACCGCCTGCCCCACGTCGGTTTCGTCAACGCCTACGGCCTGACCGAGACCAGCTCCACGATCGCGGTGCTCGGTCCCGAGGATCACCGCCTGGCGTGGGCGGGCAGCGAGCCAGGGGTGCGGGCCCGGTTGACATCGGTGGGCCGTCCGCTGCCGAGCGTGGAGATCGAGATCCGCGGCCCGGACGGCGCACCCGTCCCGGTGGGCGAACGGGGCGAGATCTGTGTGCGCGGCGAGCAGGTGGCGGGGGAGTACGCCGGTGCCGACGCGTCGGGTGGCGACGGCTGGTTCCCGACACGCGACGCGGGCCGCCTCGACGGCGACGGGTACCTCTACGTCGAGGGCCGCCTCGACGACGTCATCGTGCGGGGCGGGGAGAACATGTCGCCCGGCGAGATCGAGCGCGTGCTCCTCGACCACCCCGGCGTCGCCGAGGCCGCGGTGGTGGGACTCCCCGATGCGCAGTGGGGCGAGCGGGTAGTGGCGGCGGTGGTGCGGATCGACGGCGCCGAGGTCACCGAGGAGGAGCTGCGGGGATGGGTGCGCAGCCGGCTCCGGTCGTCCCGCATGCCCGAACGGATCAGCTTCGTGCCGCGCCTGCCCTACAACGAGATGGGCAAGCTCCTGCGCCGCGTCGTCCGCTCTCAGCTGCTCGACAGCGAGCAACCGGCCCGCTAACCGGGCGCAAATGGACACCTCGACCGAGAACCGCGAGCTCCGCAGCCGGCTGCTCGAGGCCGGCAACGCGGTGTTCAGCGAGGTCGGCTACACCGGCGCCACCGTCGACGATCTCATCGAGCGGGCGTCCACGTCGCGGGCCACGTTCTACCGCTACTTCCGCAACAAGGACGACCTGTTCAACGAGCTCAGCCGCGCCTGCTTCCGCGACATGAAGGCGATCGTGGAAGAGCTGGGCAACGCCCGAGCGAGCGGCATCGACACCCGCGAGATCGAGGACGTTCTGCGCCACTACCGCGACCTGCACGCCCGCCACGCCGGGGTGTTCCGGGCGTGGTGGGAGCGGGTCGCCCGCCTCGACCCCGAGGTGCCGGCCGAAGAGGGCCACGTCTTCAACCGGCTGGTCGAGAGCCTCACCCAGTTCGTCAGCGACGCCCGGGTCGAGTCGCTGGTCGCGCCGGAGGTGCAGGCCGCACTGCTCTACCTGCTGGTCGAGGGCTCGTACTCGGCGGTCACGTCGCGCTGGTCGCGCATCGACCCCGACACCCTGGCGCCCACCCTGGCACGGATGATCCACCGCACCTACCTGGGTGGCGACGCCCCCCGTCGCGCCAGCCGCTTGCGGCTGGTCTGAAAGCGTTCTGTCGGCTCTCACCGTTCGTATCGCGCGTCAGCGCTGACAGAACGAGGGGTGCGGGCAGTGCCGGCCATCGCCACGGCTACGGACACGGGTCACACAATATGACAGTGGGTCTTGTCATCCGCATCCCGACTGATCACGTGGCCCGGCGCCGCGGCCTCTTCGGCTTGTCCGATCCGAACACCGAGCGCTGGACCAGCTCGGTCAGACCGTCGACCAGCTCGTCGAACGACACCACCAACTGCCCACGGTTCATGGATCTCGTCGAGCGGTCGATGAGGTTGTAGATGCACACCGCCGCCAGGTACGGGTCGATGTCGCGGGCGTCGGCGGCCCGGATGCGATCGGCGAGGGCGGTCGTCCAGCGCCGCTGCGCCCGCAGCCCGAGCTTGCTGATGCGTGGGTCGCTGTCCTCGACGAGGGCGTCGAACAGTGCGGCGTGGATGGCGGAGTGCTCCAGGAACAGATCGCACACGTCGGAGATCCAGGCCCGCAGCGTGGCGAACCCGGCCGGCCCGGGATGGAACTCGGGCATCTTGCCGAGGAGGTCGTCCATCTCGGCGATGATCTCTTCCTGCATGGCGACCAGCAGGTCGTCCTTGCCGTCGAAGTAGACGTAGAAGGTGCCGTGGGACGTGCGGGCGCGCTTCGCGACCCGTGCCACCCGGGCGCCGTGATAGCTGTACGCGGAGAACTCGGCCACGGCGGCGTCGAGCAGTCGGGCCAGCGTCCGCCGCCCGCGTTCGCGGCTGGTGCGCGCGTCGAGGACACGGCGCCACCGCTCCGTCGACCCGCCCTCGTCCTGTGACACGGATGTCAAGTTAGCGTGCGGGCCGCGTCCGGCTCAGGAACCGCGGAACTTGGGCTTGCGCTTGGCCACGAAGGCGGCCGCCGCCTCGCGGTGGTCGTCGCTGATGAACGTGGCGCCCTCGAGCAGCAACCCGGTGTCCATGACCAGGCTCATGCGGTCCCGCAGGATGCGGTTGAGGGTCTGCTTGGTGCCCTGCACCGCCAGCGGCGCCCCCTCGGCGAGGCGCTGGGCCAGCCCGGTGGCCTCGTCGAGCAGCTCGTCCGCGGGCACGGCCTTGAGCACCATGCCGAGCCGGGCGGCCTCGACGCCGCTGATCGGCTCGCCGGTCATCAGGTACCACTTGGCGGCACCGAACGGCATGATCAGCGGCCACATCACTGCGCCGCCGTCGCCGGCCACCAATCCCACGCTGACGTGGGTGTCGGCGAAGCGGGCGTCCTCGGCCGCCACCACGACGTCACAGAACAGGGCGATGGTCGCCCCCAACCCCATGGCGTAGCCGTGCACGGCCGCGACGATCGGCTGGGGTACGCCCAGGATCGACTCGAGCAACTCGGCCGCGTTCATGGTGTGGAGCACCGTGTGGGCGGGAGGCGGTGGCTCGGCTCCCGAGGCGCGCTCGTCGAAGTCCTTGACGTCGCCGCCGACGCAGAACGCCCGCCCCTCGCCGCGCAGCAGGATGGCGCCGACCGAGTCGTCGCGGCCCGCCCGGGTCAGGACCTCGGTGAACTCCTGGTGCAACCCGCCACCCACGGCGTTCAGCCGATCGGGTCGATTGAACGACACCGTCAGCAGGCGACCTTCCTGGCTCACGAGCAGCGTCTCGAACCCACCCCAGTCAGCCATCGATGACCTCCCCTTGTGCCGGCTCCACCGGTCGGAACCTCGGCAGGGCGTTGCCCTCGCCGGTGTCGTGGAACACCACCTCGACCTCCAGCCCGACATTCACGCGGTCGGGGTCGGCGCCGATCACGTTGGTGAGCAGCCGAGGTCCCTCGTCGACCTCGACGTAGGCGACGACATAGGGAGTGGCGTCGCGGTAGGGGCCCTCGCCGCGATGAACGGTCGTGTAGCTGTAGACCGTGCCGTGCCCCGACGCCTCGATCCACTCGAGGTCGGTGGCGCCGCAGGCGGGGCAGAGCCCCCGCGGGTACCAGGTCGTGGCGTCGCACGCCCGGCAGTGGGGCAGCAGCAGCTTCCCCGCTGCCGTCGCGCTCCAGAACGCCTCGGTCTCGGGGCTCACCACCGGCGCCGGCGTGGGCAGCGGGGTGGCGGTCGGGGCGGTCACGCGTCCTCCTGGCCCAGGATCAAGGTGGCGCTGCCCATGCGGGTGGCGAGGTTGCCGCCGGTGCCGTGGGCCAGGGCCAGCCGGCAGTCGGGGAGCTGGACCTCGGGGGCGGCCTCGCCCCGGAGCTGGCGGACCGCCTCGATCACCTTGGTCATCCCCCCGCGGTTGGTGGGGTGGTTGTTGCACAATCCACCGCCGTCGGTGTTGATGGGCAGGCGGCCGTCGGGCGCCTGGAGCGCACCGTCGAGCACGAACGTGCCGCCCTTGCCCTTCTCGCAGAAGCCGAGGTCCTCGATGGTCTCGAGCACGGTGATGGTGAACGAGTCGTAGACGGAGGCGTAGTCGATGTCGCCGGGGCCGACGCCCGCCTCCTCGAACGCGCGGGCCCCGGACCACACGGCGCCGGTGTACGTGAGGTCGGGCCGCCCGCCCGACGTGTGCTTCACGGCCTCGCCATGGCCGAGCACCTTGACGCAGCGACGCGGCAGCTCGCGGGCCACCTCGGGACTGACCACCACGAGGGCACCGCCGCCGTCGGTCACGACGCAGCAATCCAGTCGGTGCAGCGGCTCGGCCACCAGCGGCGACTCCACGACCTCGTCGACGGTGACCGGCTTGCGGAGCAGGGCGTGGGGGTTGAACTGCGCGTGGTGCGCGGCCGCGACCTTCACGTGGGCAAGCTCCTCACTGGTCGTGCCGAACTCGTGCATGTGGCGGCGGGCCGCCAGGGCGTACATCGCGACGGTCGTCGTGCCGTACAGGGACTCGAAGCTGCCCTCGGGGGTCTGGAGGAAGAAGCCGGTGCTGCCGGCGATGCGGGCGTGCGCCCCCGCCGAGCGCGGCAGCCCGGCCAGGGTGATCAGCGCCACGGAGCACTTGCCGGCGGCGATGGCCTCGGCCGCATGCCCCACGTGCACGATGTACGACGATCCGCCCGTCTCGGTGGTGTCGACGTGCGACAGCCGCAGCCCCAGGTAGTCGGCCATCGACAGCGGCCCGATGCCCGGCGCGTCACCGGCGCAGAAGTAGGCGTCCACGTCGCCGATCCCGAGCCCCGCATCGGCCAGCGCGCCGAGCGCCACCTCCGCGTGGACCTGTGCGACCGACCGGTCCCGGATCTCCCGCCGGGGATGCTCGTAGGCGCCGGCTATGAACGCCTTGCCTCTGATCGTCACGGCGCGGTCCTGCTGCTACGACGTGATGCCGTACCGCTCGAGCCCGAAGGCGCGGATGGCGTTGCCCCGCAGCAGTTTGTAGGTCTCGTCGTCGTCGAGCCCGGCCTTGCTGCAGATCTCCTGCGCCACGGCCTCGGACCGGGGGAAGGTGCTGTCGGCGTGCGGGTAGTCGGTCTCGAAGCAGATCTGGTCCATGCCGATGCGGTCGCGGTTGGCGAGACCGGTCTCGTCGTCGAAGATGCAGCCGTAGACCCGGCCGCGGATGTAGCTGGTGGGTGGCTCCGGCAGGTTGGTGCCGAACGAGTTGTCGGACCGCTCCTCCCACAGCTTGTCCATTCGCTCGAGCAGGTAGGGCATCCAGCCGACCTGGCCCTCGGAATAGGCGACCACCAGCTTGGGGAACCGTGCCAGCGTGCCGGAGAACACGAAGTCGAGCAGCGACCCCATGGCGTTCTGGAACGTCAGCGTCGAGCTGATGATGAACGGCGCGTCGGGCGTCGTCCCCGGCATCTTCGAGGACGATCCGATGTGCATGCACAGGACCGTGTCGGTCTCCTCGCAGGCGGCGAACAGCGGGTCCCATTGGCCCGAGTGGATCGACGGCAGCCCCAGGGGGTGCGGGTTCTCGGAGAACGTGATGGCGTGGCAACCCTTGTCGGCGCAGCGGCGCACCTCGTCGGCCGCCAGGCGCGGATCCCACAGCGGCACCATGGCGAGGGGGATCAACCGACCCTTGCCGTCGCCGGCACACCACTCGTCGATCATCCAGTCGTTGTAGGCCTGCACGCACAGCAGCGCGAGGTCCTTGTCGTCGGCCTCGGCGAAGGTCTGCCCGCAGAAGCGCGGCAGCGTGTTGGGGAAGCAGATGGACGCGTCCATGTGGTTCGCGTCCATGTCGACGAGCCGCTCCTTCTGCTGCCAGCAGCCGGGCCGGATCTGGTCGAAGGTCACCGCGCCGAAGCCCAGCTCGTCGAAGCCGGCGGCGGCCGACAGCTTCATCAGCGGGGAGACGAGGCCGTCGTAGTGCCAGACGTCGGCCCACTCGCCGCCGTCGTGGGTGGTCCATTCCGGTATGCCGGCGCTGCCGACGTCGTACGACCCTTTCTCGCGCACGATGCGGGGCCCACGGTCCTGGTAATTGGCGGGAAGCCGGCTGCTCCAGAGATCGGGCGGCTCGACGACGTGATCGTCAACCGAGATGATCCGGGGGATCTGCGTCATGTGGTGGCCTCCTCACGCGGTCCGAACCGTGACGGTATCCCGCCCGGATCGGAGAACCTTGCCCGGTGTCGTCCCTGTCGGCGTACCGCCGGCGATGGTCTCGGTGCCGTTGACGAACACGTGCTGAACGCCGATCGACTCGGCGATGAGCCGGGGACTCTCGCCGGGAAGATCGGGTACGAGCGTCGGCGGTCCGGCGTCAATGGTGTCGGGATCGAACACCACAATGTCGGCGTGGCTCCCCACCTCGATGCGACCCCGGTCGCGCAGCCCGAACAGGCGGGCGGGCACGTCGGTGATCAGCTGAACGGCTCGCTCGAGCGGCAGCAGCCGGCGCCCCCGCAGTGCGTCGCCCAGGAACTGCGTGGGGTAGGGCGCTCCGCACATCCGGTCGAGGTGGGCGCCGGCGTCGGAGCCCCCGAGCATCACGTCGGGGTGGTTCCAGAGGTCGCGGCGCTGGGCCCAATCGGCGTCACTGTCGGCGGACGGCTGGGGCCACAACACGGTTCGGAGCTCGTCCTCGGCGACGATCTCGGCCAGGCATGCGAACGGGTCCTGGCCCCGCTCCCGGGCGAGCTCGTCGACCCGCCGGCCCGTCACACCGGCGTTGCGGGGCGAGAACGAGTCGCCGATCACGTAGTTCCCGAAGTCGGCCAAGCGGGCGAAGGTGGGGGAGTCGGCCGCCTGCTCGAGCATGCGCTTGCGGACGTCGGGGTCGAGCAGCCGCTTGATGCGTTCGGGGACGGGCACGTTCAGCACCTCGTCCCAACCGGGGATGAGCCAGAGCGCGCAGAAGGTGAGGAAGCTCATGTTCATCGGCACGTGGATCGGCATGGTGAGTGCCACGACCCGGCCACCGATCTCACGGGCCCGGTCCGACGCCTGGAGCTGGCGCGGCACCTTGCCGGGGTTCGTGGGATCGATCCCGAGCACGTTCCAGTTGAGGGGCCTCCGGGCCCGGGCGCTCATCGTGGCCAACAGCTCGATCTCGTCGTCGCTGAACCGGTCGAGGCAACCCTGGACGATGGCCTCGAGCGTGGTGCCCTGGTGCTCGCTCACGACGTCGCACAAGGTGAGCAGCTCGTCGACCGAGGCCCACCGGCTGGCGACGGCTTCGCCGTCGCCGTCGTTGTGGGTCGAGGATCGGGTGGTCGACAAGCCCAGGCCACCGGCATCGAGTGCCTGGCGCAGCACCGCCACCATGCGCTCGATCTCGTCGTCGTTGGCCTCGCGGCCGACGGCGTCGGCGCCCATCACGTAGCGCCGCAGGGCGCAGTGGCCGACGAGGAATCCGGCGTTTACGGCGATGGCCCCGTCGAGCCCGGCCAGGTACTCACCGAAGCTCTCCCAGCCCCACGGCACGCCCTGCTCGAGCGCCGCGAGCGGCATGCCCTCGACCTTGGCCATCATGCGGCGCGTGTAGTCGGCGTCCGTCTGCTTCAGCGGCGCCAGCGTGAAACCGCAGTTCCCGCCGATCACCGAGGTCACACCGTGCCAGCTCGACGGCGTGGCGTAAGGGTCCCAATAGAGCTGGGCGTCGTAGTGGGTGTGGGGATCGACGAACCCGGGACACACGACCAACCCGGACGCATCTATCGTCCGCGCCGCCGGTTCGTCGACCGTTCCCACCGCCACGATGCGCCCGTCGCGCACACCGACGTCGCCTCGCTCGGGGGCCTTGCCTCCGGTGCCATCCACCAGGGTGCCACCGACGATGGCGCAGTCGAGCATCGAACCTCCTGGCATTTCCCCTCGGAATCTCCCCGGAAACTTGAACTCCCGGCCACCCTATCTGTATATGACAACAGTGTCTAACGGAGGGGATGGGCCCATGGAGGGCGTCGACGACAGTCCGGTGCCTGCATATCCAGGCCTGCTGCGGCTCGACGATCGCAGCATCGTGGTGGTCGGTGCGGGCCAGGGAATCGGGCGCCAGACGGCCCACGCTCTGGCCTCCGTGGGCGCCCGCGTGCTGTGCGTGGACATCGACGAGGAACGGGCAGAGAGGGTCGCCGCGGAGGTGGGCGGCACCCCCTGCGTCGCCGATGCCCGGGAGCGGGCCGACGTCTCGCGGCTGCTGGATGATGCCGACCAGGCGTTTGGTCGATTGGACGGGGTGGTCGACATCCTCGGCATGGCCCGCTACGCGCCGCTGGTCGAGGTCGCCGACGACGACTGGGACTGGACGTTCGGGATGGTGCTGCGCCACGCCTTCCTCGTCGTCCAGCTGGCCGGTCGGGCGCTGGCGGCCCGGGGCGGCGGCTCGCTGGTGCTCGTCGGGTCGATCAGCGGGATGACCAGCGCGCCGTTGCACGGTGCCTACGGCGCTGCCAAGGCGGGTCTGCTGTCGCTGGTGCGCACGGCCGCGGTGGAGCTCGGCCCGTCCGCCGTGCGCGTCAACGCGGTGTCGCCCGGGTCGACGGCGACACCGCGGGTGGTGCAGATGCAGCGGGAACGAGGCGTGGAGGCGGGCCCGGATCCGTCGCCGCTCGGCCGGGTGAACCAGCCGAGCGACATCGCCGCTGCGGCGCTGTTCCTCATGTCCGATCTGGCCCGACAGGTGACGGGCCACACGCTGGTCGTGGACGGCGGTGCGATGTGCCTCTACCCGTACGCGCTCGCCGGAGTCGGGAGCTGATCGGTATGACGCTCACCCAGCCGACCCCGCTGTCCCGCTTCGCCCGGAGCGGCTCGGTGCGCATCCACTATGTCGATTCCGTCAACGGCGACGGGGGCGGCATGGCCCGCGACGAGCGCCCACCGGTGGTCTTCGTGCCCGGTCTCACCGATCTGGCCGAGGACTACCTCGCCGTGCTGCCGGAGTTCGGTCGTCGGACCATCGTGATCGACCTGCGCGGCCGGGGTGCCAGCGAGTCGCCCGGCTCGGGGTCGTATGGGTTCGGTCACCACGTGAGCGACGTCGAGGCGGTCGTCGCCGACGCCGGTGTCGGGCGGTTTCACCTGGCGACGTTCTCCCGGGGGACGGCGTACGGCCTCGGCTTCGCCTTCGCCCATCCCGACCAGGTGCTCACGGTGTCGATCGGCGACTACCACGCCCGCGAGATCGGCATCCCGGGCGAGTGGCCCGACGCCTTCGTGCAGGGCCGGTGGCGCGGCCAGGCGGTCCTGGAGCGGATCTCGGAGGTGGCCCTCCACGGCGTCGCCCGGGAGTCGGTCGAGCGGCCGTTCTGGGACGAGCTGGGCGCGCTGGGCAAGCCGGTGCTGGTAATGCGCAGCGGCCAGGTCGGCCGCCAGGGGCACGAGTTCGTCGACGCCGCCGCGCTCGCCCGTTACCGGAAGGCGGTCCCCGACGTCGAGATCCACACGTTCGAAGACTCGGGCCACGACCTGTTCCGGCCCGACCCCACCCGCTATCCCCGGTTGGTCGCCGACTTCATCATCCGGCACGAGCCGGGGACGTCAGGCGCGGGAGCCCAGTAGGCGGGCGCTGGCGAGGGTCGCCAGCTCGGTCCGGTTGGTGACGTCGAGCTTCGCGTACACGTGCGAGAGGTGGGTCTTGACCGTGTCGCGGCTCATGAACAGGCGGCCGGCGATGTCGGGGTTGGTGAGGCCCTCGACGGCCAGGGCGACGACCTTCAGCTCCGTGGGGGTGAGGCTGGCCCAACCCGTGGTCGGGCGGCCCCGGGCGCCGCGGGTGCGGGTGGCGTAGGCGACGGCGTCGTCGAGGGACAGGGCGGCGCCCTCCGACCAGGCGGTGTCGAGCCCGGTGTCGCCGAGCGCGCTGCGCAGTGCCGCGACCGCGGTGTCGTGATCCCAGCGGTTGACGGGCGGGCGGGGGTAGCCCATCTCGTGTCGGGCGGCGTCGCTGGCGGCATAGAGCCGGGCGGCCTCGGTGAAGCTCTCGGCCCGGGCCGCCTGCCGAGCCAGGGCGTCGAGGCTGTCGGCGTAGAAGGTGCGCAGGCCGCTGCCGACTCGGACGGCGAGGGCTTCGTGGTGGAGGCTCTCGGCCCGGCCGGGGTCGTCGGCGGCGACCAGGATCGCCGTCTCGTCGAGCGCCTCGGCCAGCACGTGGGGGATGTCGAGCTTGCGGGCGAGCGCCACGGCGCGGTCGGCGTGCTCGCGGGCGGTCTCCGGTTCGCCGAGACGTCGGTGGACGGTGGCCAGGCCGGGCAACGCCCGGGCGACGATGAGGTTGTCCAGGAAGGGCTCCGCGTACCCGGCCGCCCGCTCGAACCACCGTCGGGCGCTCTCGAGGTCGCCGTCCCAGAGGTGGAGCTGGCCCCGGCACACCGCCATGGTGGGACTGTCGACGCCGTGGGGGGCGCCCTCGACCGACCGGACCACCGTCTCGGTGAGCCGGAGTCCCGCCGCGATGTCGCCGACGGCCCCCTTGACCCAGGCGAGGTTGCTGGTGACCGACCCGACCGTGAAGTAGTCGCCCAGCGGTTCGGCGACGCGCACGGCTTCGGTGCCCAGCTCGTCGGCCCGCCGCGGGTCACCGGTGCGCAGGGCGCCCTCCATCTGACCGGTGAGCGCGAAGGCGGCGAGGATCCGGTCGCCCCGCCGCCGGCTCCGCTGGAACGCCGCCTCCAGGACCGGACGGGCGTCCTCGTGCCGATCGCCGTTGGTGAGGGCGAGGCCCTCGAGGAGCAGGCTGAGGTCGGTGCCGTAGTCGTCGCCGGCGGCCTCGGCGTGGCGGCGGGCTTCGGCGCACAGCTCACGGGCCGCCGCGAAGTCGACGTAGACGTGGATGTACGCCTCGAGGTCGAGACAGCGGCCCCGGTTGCGGTCGTCGCCGATGGCGGTGGCTATCTCCAGCCCCCGGTGCGTGGCGTCGACGATCAGCCCGAAGTCCCCGCACGTGGCCGCGAGCTGGGCGGCGGCGACCAGGAGGCGGGCCTGCAGCGTCGAGCGCTCGTCGGCCGCGGCCCCGATCGCACGTTGCAGGTAGTCGAGGCCCTCGTGGGTGTGGGCGTGGAGCAGCCACAGCCGGGGCAGGGCGGCCGCCAGGCGCCGGCCGCGGCCCGGGTCGGGTGCCGAAATCCCCCAATCGAGAGCCGCGCGGAGGTTGTCGTGCTCGGTCTCGAGTCGTGCCAGCCACTGGTCCTGGTCGGCCCGTTCCAGCTCGGGCTCCGCGGCCTCGGCCAGCGACAGGAGGTGGTCGAGGTGGCGGTCCCGGGTGGCGCCGACCTGACCGGCCTCCTCGAGGCGCCGGTGGGCGTACTGGCGGATGGTCTCCAACAGCCGGTACCGCGCCTGACCGTCGCTCTGGTCGACCAGCACGAGCGACTTGTCCACGAGACGCCCCAGCGTGAGGAGCACGTCCTTGTCGGCGCCCGGGCCGGCGCACACGGCGTGGGCGGCGTCGAGCGTGAAGCCGCCCGCGAACACGGCCAGCTGGCGGAACACGGTGCGTTCGGCGTCGTCGAGCAGGTCGTAGCTCCACTCCACCGACGCGGCCAGGGTCTGCTGACGGGCGACCGCGCCGCGCGAACCGCCGGTCAGGAGCTGGAACCGATGGTCCAGCCCGACCGCGATCTGGGCCGGGGTGAGGACCCGGACCCAGGCGGCGGCGAGCTCGAGAGCCAACGGGATGCCGTCGAGGCGTTGGCACACCGTGCGCACGGCGGCGTCGTTGCCGGCATCGACCGTGAAGCCGGGGCGCACGTGGGCGGCCCGCGCGGCGAACAGCGACACCGCCTCGTCGTCGACCATGCTCGGCACCCGCCACACGGTCTCGCCGGCGACGCCCAGCGGCTCCCGGCTGGTGGCGAGGACCGTCACCTCGGGGCAGGAACGCAACAGCGCCTCGGCCAGCTCGGCGGTGGCGTCGAGGAGGTGCTCGCAGTTGTCGAGGCATACCAGCAGGCGCCGATCGCGCAGGTGCAGCATCAGGGCCCGCAGCGGCCCGCCCACCGGCTCCACCATGACCTTGGTGGTGGCGGCGGCCAGCTCCGCAACCCGGGCGGGGTCTGTGACCGGGGCCAGGTCCACCCACCACACCCCGTCGGGCCAACGGTCGGCCAACCCCGCGGCTGCCTGGACGGCGAGCCGGGTCTTCCCGCAGCCGCCCGACCCGGTGAGCGTCACCAGACGCTCGCTGGACAGCAGCCGCTCGACGGCGGCGAGCTCCTCGCCGCGGCCGACGAAGCTGGTGAGCTGGGCCGGCAGGTTGTTGGCCAGCAGGTCGAGGGAGCGCAGCGGCGGGAACCGGTCGCCGTCGCTGTCGCCATTGGCCAAGTCGGCGTGGCGCAGCTCGAAGATCCGCTCGGGGCCGGACAAGTCGCGGAGCCGGTGGGCGCCCAGGTCGGCCAGCCAGGCGCCGCCCGGCAGGGCGTCAGCGACGATCGAGGCGGTCACCGACGACAGCAGGGTCTGGCAGTCGTGGGCGACGTCGCGCAGGCTCGCACCGCGGTGCACGGCCGTGCCGGTGTAGGTCCGACCGCCGCTCAGGTCGGCCTCGCCCGTGTCCAGCGCGATGCGCACCGGCCGTGCGGTCCCACACGCCCGCTGGACGTCGAGGGCGGCGGCGACGGCGACGGCCGCCGAGGCGAACACCGCCACGGCGTCGTCCCCCTGATCCTCGGCCGGGACGCCCCCGTGGGCGGCGACCACGGCGTCGACGAGCTCGTCAGGCCGGTCGACGTCCGTGAGCAGGAACGTCACCGTGCCCTCCGGGAGACCGGGCGCTCGCTCATCGGGGGCCATGAGCCGAATCTCTCGCGTCGTCACGAGGCGACCAGTCTGGCAGCCTCTTCAGTAGGTGGAGCGGGCCAATTCCTCCTCGGAGGTGGAGTCGAGCCATTCCTGGAACGTCGGGCCGGCGAGCGTGGCGCCCGGGCCGGGCAGCAGGCCGCCGGTCTCGTAGATCTCGCGGTTGGGGTCGGCGGGGTCGCTCACGCCTTCGATACGCACCGGGTCACCGAGCCGGGCCACGAGCCGTGTCGCCATGTCGACGAGGTCCTCTTCCTGGGGACCGGCGATCTCCAGGATCGGCGCCGGGGTGGACGCCGGCGCGGCCGACGCGGGGTCGGTCGCCAGATCGACGAGCGCTTGGGCGACCGCCCTGGCGGCGACCGATTGGGTGCGCATCCGCTGCACGTAAGCCACGTCGCCCTGCCTGCCCCATTCCACGAGTTGCGGGACGAACTCGTGGAACTGCGCAGCCCGCAGGATGCGTACCGGGATCGGGCCGGCGAGCATGGCCTTCTCGTGGGCGAGCTTGGCCGCGCCGTAGCCCGCGGTGAACTTGTCGATGCCGATGATGGAGACCTCCACCATCCGCTGCACGCCGGCTCGCTCGCCGACCTCGTGGAGGTTGCGGGCGGCGCTGGTGAAGAAATCGGTCGCTGCGGCCTCGTCGGGCGAGGACCCGCTGGCCACGTCGATGACGCATTCCACGCCGGCCAGAGCGTCCGCCAGGCCGTCGCCGGTGACGATGTCCACGCCGCTGGAACGCGACATGGCGACGACGTCGTGCCCGCCGGCCTGGAGGAGGTCGACGACGTGACGGCCGACCCTCCCGGTCGCCCCTGCCACGGCGATCTTCCTGGCTGTTTGCATGGTGACTGTCCTCCTGTCACATCGGATGGGTTTCGTCGGTCAGTGCTATGACACGACGCGTTGGAGGAATGTGACCGATGGACGAACACGACTGGCTGGTGGACCGCTTCGAGGAGCACCGGACTCATTTGCGGGCGGTCGCCTACCGGATGCTCGGCTCGCTGAGCGAGGCCGATGACGCCGTCCAGGAGGCCTGGCTACGGCTCAGCCGTGCCGACACGAGCGAGGTCGAGAACCTGGGCGGCTGGCTCACGACGGTCGTCGCCCGGGTGTGCCTGAACATGCTGCGATCGCGCCGAACGCGGCGAGAGGAGTCGCTGGACGTGTTCGTGCCCGACCCGATCGTGAGCCGTGAGGATGGCGTCGACCCGGAGGGCGAGGCGCTGCTGGCCGACTCGGTCGGCCTGGCGTTGCTGGTGGTCCTCGAGACGCTGGAGCCCGCCGAGCGGCTGGCGTTGGTGCTGCACGACATGTTCGCGGTGCCGTTCGACGAGATCGCTCCCATCGTGGGAAGGTCACCGGCGGCGGCGAGACAGCTCGCGAGCCGGGCCCGTCGCCGGCTGCAGGGCGCCACCGTTCCCGACACCGACCTGACCGGTCAGCGGCAGGTGGTCGACGCCTTCTTCGCTGCGGCGCGTGACGGCGACTTCGACGCCCTGGTGGCGGTGCTCGACCCGGACGTCGTCTTGCGGTCCGATGGCGGAGCCGTGCGCCCGGCCGCCTCGGTGGTGGTCCACGGTGCACGGGCGGTGGCCGAGCGGGCGTTCAGCTTCGCCCAGCTCTCCCCGTACGTGCGGCCGGCGCTCGTGAACGGAATCGCCGGAGTCGTCGTCGCCCCGCGTGGCCGGCCGTTCTCGGTCATGGCGTTCACGGTCAGGAACGGCAAGATCGTCGAGATCGACGCGCTCGCCGACCCCGAGCGCCTCCAGCAGTTGGACCTGACGGTCCTCGGCGACTGATTCAGCGGTCCCGCTCATGGCGGTGGTCGGCTCTGGAGGGTGCGGCCGTCGGGGGTGGTGACGACCAGGGTGGCGTCGGGAAGCAACTTGGCGTCCCAGCCCGGCGAGTGGAGCATGTGGTGGTGCCTCGAGCATTCGAGCACCAGGTTCTCGAGGCTGGTGGGTCCGCCGCGGGTGACCCACTGGACGTGATGCGCCTCGCACCATTCGGGTGGCCGGTCACAGCCGGGGAACCGGCAGTG
>OCZV010000016.1_pt1 | contig 62971 bp, 56 predicted proteins | sample 1539051 | NCBI WGS metagenome assembly OCZV01 (sample SAMEA3113581, study PRJEB22503) | soil metagenome
GTACTGCACCTGTAAGGTTCGCAAACTCCCAGCCGATGCCCGCATACCTCCTGACCAGGCGTTTCGTGCCCCCGGCAGGACTCGAACCTGCGGCCTACCGCTTAGGAGGCGGTCGCTCTATCCACCTGAGCTACGAGGGCGCTGACGCGACGCTAGCTGGCGGCGTCGTGGTCCCCCTGGGGCCCCAAGCGGGGAAGTCACTAGATCTTCCTGAACGGGTAGACGCCGCGGATGTGCTGGCTGAAGAACTGGCCCTTCGACTCCGCCGCGAGGAAACGCTCGAAGGTCGACCGAGGGACGGCGAAGTAGTCGTAGAGCGCGCCCGATGTGAACTCGAGCTCGAGAGTCGAGGTCGACGCGTCGTAGCCCGCCGAGACGACGGTTGACGATTCCACGGGGATCCGATCCATCGGCTCGGTTCCTGCGTCTGCACGAGCGTTACGTCCGACCAGGATACGGCGACGACCCTCCACATGGCACCGGGGTGGCCGTACGATCGGCCGCGTGATCGACATCCCGGCCGGGCATCTGTACCTAGGCGAGCATCTTGACCCCGAGAAGCGCAAGCGGAACGGCGAGGCCGTCCTGCTGGAGGCCGCCGACCTCACGACGCACGGGGTCATCGTCGGCATGACCGGGTCCGGGAAGACCGGCCTCGGCGTCGTGCTCATCGAAGAGGCACTGCTGGCGGGGATACCGACTCTGATCATCGATCCCAAGGGCGACCTCGGGAACCTGCTGCTCACGTTCCCCGAGCTCGAGCCCGACGATTTTGTCCCCTGGGTCGATGGCGCCGACCCGGCGGACGTGGCCAAGCAGTGGTCGGAGGGGCTCGCCGAATGGGACATCGAGCCGGGCCGGATCGCGCAGCTCCGCGACGCCGCCGAGTTCACGATCTACACGCCGGGGTCCACCTCCGGCGTCCCACTCGACATCGTGGGCGGGCTCGACCGGCCCGCCGAAGGCGCCGACGCCGAGACCGTGTCCGACGAGATCGAGGGGTACGTCTCCGGGCTGCTCAACATGGTGGGCATCGAGGTCGATCCCCTCGCCAGCGAGGAGCACATCCTGCTCTCCAATCTCATCCACCATGCCTGGTCTTCGGGCCGGGACATCGACCTGGCCAGCCTCGTCGGCCAGGTTCAGGATCCGCCCCTCCGCAAGCTCGGTGTGTACGAGCTCGACGCCTTCTATCCCGCCAAGGATCGTTCCAAGCTCGCCGTCACGCTCAACGGGCTGCTCGCCTCGCGGAGCTTCGCCGCCTGGGCCGAGGGACCCGACATCGACCTCGATCGGCTGCTCCGCTCCCAGGACGGTGCTCGACCGGCGTGCGCGATCGTGTCGCTGTCCCACCTCTCCGACGACGAGCGGCAGTTCGTCGTGTCGCTGCTGCTCGGCAAGCTCGTCACCTGGATGCGGCGCCAGGCGGGCACCGACCAGCTCCGCCTGCTCGTCTACTTCGACGAGGTGATGGGGTTCGTGCCGCCGACCGCCATGCCCCCGGCAAAGAAGCCGATCCTGACGTTGTTCAAGACCGCCCGCGCCTTCGGCGTGGGCACGGTGCTCGCGACTCAGAACCCGGTCGACGTCGACTACAAGGGACTGTCCAACGCCGGCACCTGGATGATCGGGCGCCTCCAGACCGAGCAGGACAAGGCCCGGCTGCTCGACGGCCTCTCCTCCGCCGGTGGCTCGGTCGACCTCGAGGACGTCGGCGACGTGATCGGCGGGCTCGGCAAGCGGGAGTTCATGATGCGAGAGCCGGGGCGCGAGGCGCCGGCGCTGTTCACGACCCGCTGGGCGATGTCGTACCTGCGGGGTCCGCTCACCCGCGAGCAGATCTCGACGCTGATGCAGGGTCGCTACCAGCCGAGCGAAACCGCAGCGGCAGACGCAGCGGCTACCCCGGCGGCGGCACCGATACCGGCATCGGCAACAGCTGCCTCGGCGATCGACATCGGCGCGGCCGAGACTGTCCCGGTGGCACCACCGGTTCCAGACGAGGTGCCGGTGCGATGGCTCGACCCGGCCGCGCCCTGGGCCGCTCAGGTCGGCGCCGTGCCCAACGGGACCAAGCTGGCCCCGGCGCTGGTGACCCGGGTGTCCCTGCTCTACGACGACGACAAGCTCGGGCTGCGGGAGACGGAGGAATGGGAGGCCGTGATCTTCCCGCTGGGCGCCACGGTCGACCCGGTCGCGGCCGTCGCCGTCGACCACGACGACCGCGACCTCCGCACCGAGGCGCCCCCGAACGCCAGCTACGTCCTCACCGACGCACCCCTCAACAAGGCGACCTTCTTCACCGGCGCCGAGAAGGCCCTCGTCGACCACCTGTACCGCAGCCGCACCGTGCAGGTGATGCGCAACCCTCAGCTCAAGCTCGTCGCCCGCGCCGGCGAGACGCCCGAGGAGTTCGCCGCCCGCTGCGCCGCGGCCGCAGAAGAGCAAGCCGACAAGGACCAGGTGGCGCTCCAGGACAAGTACGAGCGCCGCATCGCCAAGGCTCGCGAGGCGCTCGGCGCAGCGATGGACAAGGTCGCCCAGGCCCAAGCGGCCGAGAGCACCCGCCGCCAATCCGACATGGTTGCGGGTGCGGGCAGCGTGCTGGGCGCCATGCTCGGCGGCCGGCGCAGCGCCCGCACGATGGCCCGCGACATGCGCCGCGTGCTGACCGGCAGGGGACGGGTCGAAGAGGCGGCCCAGCGGGTCCGCACCGCCGAGAACCGTGCGCTCGACCGCCAGGAGGCGCTCAAGAAGCTGGAGTCCGACGTGGTCCGGGACCTCGCCGCCATCGACGAGGAGTGGGCCGCGAAGGCCGCGGCGGTCGAGCCCATCGACGTGCCGCTCGAGAAATCCGACATCCGTGTCGCCGCCCGCTCGCTGGTCTGGATCCCGGTGGCCTAGCCGTGGCCCTCGACGCCAACACCGCCGCCGCGCACGTGGACAAGGTCTGGGACGACGACATCGTCCCCGTGCTGCACGACTACATCCGCATCCCCAACGTCTCCGTGGCCTACGACGCCGGCTGGGACGAGGCCGGGCACATGGCCCGTGCGACCGAGCTCTTGCACCAGTGGTGCGTGAGGCACGCCGGTGACACGTTCCCGGGGGCAACGGTGGAAGTACAGGAGATCGAGGGACGGACGCCGCTGCTGCTCGTCGACGTACCGCCGACCGACCCCGACGCGACCGCGGCCGGCGACAGCGACGGCGACACGGTGCTGCTCTACGGACACCTCGACAAGCAGCCGCCCTTCACCGGTTGGCGCGACGGGCTCGGCCCCTGGGAGCCGGTCCAGGACGGCGACCGCCTCTACGGCCGGGGCAGCGCCGACGACGGTTACTCGACATTCTCTGCCATCGCCGCCCTCGAGGCCGTTCGGGCCGCGGGCGGCGCGCACCGCCGCTGCGTCGTGCTCATCGAGGCCAGCGAGGAGTCGGGCAGTCCCGACCTCCCCGCCCACCTCGAGGCGCTGGGCGACCGGCTGGGCGAGCCGTCCTTGGTCATCGCGCTCGACTCGTGGTGCGGCGACTACGACCGGCTCTGGATCACGACCTCGTTGCGGGGCCTGGTCGACCTGACCCTGCGGGTGGACGTGTTGACCGAGGGCGTGCACTCCGGATCGGCGGGCGGCGTGGTGCCGTCGACCTTCCGCATCCTGCGCCAGCTGCTCGATCGCATCGAGGACGCCGGCAGCGGCGAGCTGCTGTTGCCGCAGCTCCACGCCGCCGTTCCCGAGGAGCGGCTGCTACAAATCGCGGCCACGGCCCCGGAGCTGGGCGACTTCGCCGACCGCTTCCCGTTCGCGGGTGACACCCGTCCCGCGCTCGGCACCACAGAGCAGATGCTGGTGGCCCGCACCTGGAAGCCATCGCTGGAGGTGGTCGGCATCGAGGGCGCACCCCCGCCGGCCGAGGCCGGTAACGTGCTGCGCCCGTCGACGGCGGTGAAGCTGTCGGTGCGCATCCCGCCGACCACCGACGCCACCGTGGCGATCGAGGCCCTCGAGAGACGGCTCACCGCCGACCCGCCCTACGGCGCGCAGGTCACGGTGCAGCGGGGCTCGGCCGAGGCCGGATGGCATGCGCCGCCCGAGCTGCCGTGGCTCGCTCGCGCCATCGACCGGGCGTCGGTGGCGTCGTTCGGCCAACCGGCCCGTTCGCTGGGCGAGGGCGGCACCATCCCGTTCATGGGCATGCTCGGTCGCCGGTTCCCGAAGGCCCAGTTCGTGATCACCGGTGTGCTGGGGCCGGGATCCAACGCCCACGGGCCCAACGAGTTCCTGCACCTGCCTACCGCCCGCAGGGTCACGACCGCGGTGGCTCACATCCTCGACGCCCACGCTCGCCGCTGAGCTTCAGCCCGCCGACAAACGCTCCCAGGGACTTGTGAGCAGTCTCCCAGGTTTCGGCGCTGTACTTCGGAGATGTCCGATGCCACCGTCCTCGTCGTCGACGACGACGAGTTCATCCGTGACCTGACGTCGAGCGCGCTGCGCATTGCCGGCTTCGCCACCACGACATCGGGCAGCGGCCTCGACGCCCTCGCCACCATCGAGCGCGAACGCCCCGACCTGGTGGTGCTCGACGTCGGGCTGCCGGGAGTGGACGGCTTCGAAGTGTGCCGGCGCCTGCGGGCGTCCGGCGACCAGACCCCCGTGGTGTTCCTGACCGCCCGCGACACCGACGAGGACAAGGTCTCGGGCTTCACCAAGGGCGGCGACGACTACCTCACCAAGCCGTTCAGCATCGAGGAGTTGGTGGCCCGGGTCCGGGCCGTTCTGCGCCGAACCGGGCCGCAGGCGCCAACCAGCCGGCTCCGCTACGCCGACCTCGAGCTCGACGAGGACACGCTCCGCGTGACCCGCAGCGGTCGGGCGATCCAGCTCTCGCCCACCGAGCTGAAGGTCCTGCGGTACCTCTTGCTGAACCGGGAACGGGTGCTGTCCAAGGCCCAGATCCTCGACCACGTCTGGAACTACGACTTCGGCGGCAACGCCGGCGTGGTCGAGAACTACATCTCCTACCTGCGCAAGAAGATCGACACGGTCGACCCGCCGCTCATCCACACAGTGCGGGGCTTCGGCTACGTGCTGCGCACGGACCCATGATCCGCCGCCGGTTGACCGTCACGGTCGTGGCCTTGGTGGCCCTCATCGGCGGCATCGTCGCCGCCGTCTTCCTGACGACGCTCGAGTCGCGCCTCGTCGCAGCCGTCGACCGTGAGCTCGACCGCGTGCCCCCGGAGGTGACCAGGGGCGTGGCGGCCCGGCTGGAGCGACGGGCCGAGCGTGAGCTCCGGCTGTACGACATCCGCCGGGTGGCCTACGTCCACGTTGGACCAGGTGGCCGGGTCGTGGCCAGCGAACCCAGCGGGCCCACCGGGGATCCCGATCCCCTCCCCGACGTCACCGGCCTGTCGGCTCCCAGTGGGCCACGGACGGTTCAGCCGACCGGTGACGACGGACCCCGGTTCCGGGTCGTCACCTCGGCGCTGCCGGGCGGCGGGATGCTGGCCACGGCCATCTCCCTCGAGGACGTCGACACCGCCCTGTCCAATGCCCGCCGGGGCCTCCTCATCGCCGGGATCATCGCCCTCGCCGCCACGGCGGCCGCCACCTGGTGGTCGATCCGGCGGGGCCTGCGGCCGATCGATCGCATGGTCGGCACGGCCGAGGCCATCGCCGGCGGCAACATCGCAGAACGGATCGACGTCTCCAACCCCGACGATGAGGTGGGCCGGCTGGGAGGCGCCCTCAACCGCATGCTCGATCGCATCGCCGACGCTCTGGCCGTGCGCACCGCGTCGGAGCAGCGGATGCGCCGCTTCGTGGCCGACGCCTCGCACGAGCTGCGCACGCCGCTGACCGCCATTCGGGGCTACGCCGAGCTCTACCGGCAGGGTGGCGAGGACCCCGCGACCGTGGCCACCGCCATGGAGCGCATCGAACAGGCGGCGACACGCATGGGCGGCCTGGTCGACGACCTGGTGCTGCTCGCCCGCCTCGACCAGGGACGCCCGCTGGAGGTGGCGCCGGTGGACCTGTCGGCGGTCGTGGCGGAGTCGGTCGCCGACGCTCGGGCGGTGGAACCCGGCCGGGTCATCCACGTCGCCAGCGTGCCCGGGGCGCTGGTATCCGGTGACCGTGGTCGCCTCCGCCAGGTGGTCGACAACCTGCTGGCCAACGTCCGTGAGCACACGGATCCGGCGACGCAGGTCACGATCACCCTCGAGGTCCACCGCCGCGACGTCGTGCTGGTCGTCGCCGACGACGGCCCGGGCATGACCGAGGCCGACGCTGCCCGTGCCTTCGACCGCTTCTGGCAGGCGGCCGCCACCGACGAGCATCCCCGCCGGGGAACCGGGCTCGGGCTCGCCATCATCGCCGACCTCGTGGCCGCCCACGGGGGCGAGGTCGGGCTCGACACTTCTCCCGGTGCCGGCACACGGGTGACGATCCGCCTACCCCACGCCGATGGGACGGGGAACGAGCCGAATCCTCCCAGGTGATTCCCAGGTGGGCGTGAGCCGCCGGCGAGCTGTGACGGCGATGGTCACGGGTAACGGATCGAATCGACACGGAGGAGCACATGAGGATCTCCCGACCCATCGCCGTCGCCGCGCTGGCCGCCGCCGCCCTGGCTGGAGGGCTCGGTGGCGCGTTGCTGCTGGGCCCCGCATCCGCTGAGCCCACGTCGAGCACCGCTTCGGGGGCGGAGTCGAGCACCGAACCGGCGACGGCTCGCTGCAGGGAAGGCTTCGCCGACGTGGCCGAGACGATCGGGATCTCCGTCGACGACCTGCGCGCCGCCTTGCGGGACGGCCAGACCCTCGCCGAGATCGCCGAGGCCAACGGCACCGATCCGCAGGAGGTCGTCGACGTGCTGGTGGCCAACGGCACCGAGCGCCTCGAGGCGGCGGTCGCCGCCGGCCGCATCGACCAGGCCACCGCCGACGAGCGCGAGGCAAACCTGCCGGACCGCGCCGCCGACCTGGTGAACGGTGAGCTCGAGGACCGCGCCCGTCGTCATCCCCGCTTGGTGGCGGGGCTGCGCATTGCAGCCGAGACGATCGGCATCTCCACCCGAGAGCTGGCCGACGCGCTGCGCGACGACCAGACCATCGCCCAGGTGGCGGAGGCCAACGGCACCGATCCGCAAGAGGTCATCGACGCTCTGGTGGCCCGGTCGACCGAGCGGATCACCAGGGTGGTGAACGGCGACACGGTGCGGCAGCGCTGCTGACGACCGTTCTCCCCGGGCCCCGTCCGGCGGCGCTTCCGGTGTCGCCGGGCGGTGCCGCGCCCGGAAGTACCCTGCCAGCCATGGCCGGCACCGGACACGGAACCAGGGCGGTGATCGCGGCTCTGCTCGCCAACCTCGGCATCGCTATCGCCAAGTTCGTCGGCTTCCTGCTCACGCGCTCGTCGTCGATGCTGGCCGAGAGCGTGCACTCGGTGGCCGACTCGGGCAACCAGGCGCTGCTGCTGCTGGGGCAGAGGCGCTCGCGCCGGGCCCCCACCGCCGAGCACCCCTTCGGCTACGGGCGCGAGCGCTACTTCTGGGCGTTCGTCGTGGCGATGATCCTGTTCAGCCTCGGCGGCATGTTCGCCATCTACGAGGGCGTGACCAAGATCCGAGATCCGCACGAGCTGGAGTCGCCGTCGATCGCCATTGGCATCCTCCTCGTCGCCATCGCCCTGGAGAGCGCCTCGTTCCGAACCGCGATCGTCGAATCCCAGCGCGCGAAGGAGCCGGGGACGGGCTGGTGGGGCTTCATCCGCCGCTCCAAGCAGCCCGAGCTGCCGGTCGTCCTGCTGGAGGATCTCGGCGCGCTGATCGGCCTCGTCTTCGCTCTGATCGCGGTCACGGTGACGGTGATCACCGACGATCCCCTGTGGGACGGCATCGGCACCCTCGGCATCGGCATCCTGCTGGTCGTCATCGCAGTCGTCCTCGCCATCGAGATGAAGGGCCTGCTCATCGGCGAGGCGGCATCGCTCACCGACCAGCAGAAGATCGCCGCCGCCATCGAGATCGAGCCGAGCGTGACCAGGCTGATCCACATGCGCACGCAGCACATCGGACCGGACGAGCTGCTGGTGGGGGCCAAGCTCGAACTGGTGCACGGCTTGTCGGTCGACGATGCGGTCGAGGCCGTCAACCGGATCGAGAACAGCGTGCGCCGGGCGGTCCCGACGGCCCGGATCATGTACCTGGAGCCGGACGTCTTCCGCACCAGCCTGCCGAGCGACGACGCCGCCCACCTGGCCGCCGGCGCAGTCCTCGAGGACGTGCCGGCGGAGGGCCTGGCACCTGCTGAGGAAGCGGCGGAGGAGTCGGCGAAAGCACCGTCCGAGTAGAAACCCGACCTGCCAAGTCGCCTTTTAGCGCCACGCTGGCTAGCATCGGCGCGCAGACCGCAAGGACCTGGAGGCAGCATGGCGATTCGACTGGGCGACGACGCCCCCAACTTCTCTGCGGAGACCACCGAGGGCGCGATCGACTTCTACGACTGGAAGGGCGACAGCTGGGCGGTGCTGTTCTCGCACCCCAGGGACTTCACGCCGGTGTGCACCACCGAGCTCGGTCGTGTGGCGGCGCTCAAGCCCGAGTTCGACAAGCGCAACGTCAAGGTGATCGGCCTGTCGGTCGACGGCGTGGAGGACCACCAGGGCTGGAGCAAGGACATCGAGGACGTCACCGGCGCGCGGCTCAACTTCCCGCTCATCGCCGACCCGGACAAGAAGGTCGCCGACCTCTACGACATGATCCATCCCGAAGCCAGCGACACCGTTACCGTGCGCTCGGTCTTCGTCGTGGGCCCCGACAACAAGGTCAAGCTCACGCTCACCTATCCGCAGTCGACCGGCCGCAGCTTCGACGAGCTGCTCCGGGTCATCGACTCGCTGCAGCTCACCGCCAAGTACAAGGTGTCGACACCATCGGATTGGAAGCAGGGCGAGGACGTCATCATCATCCCGGCGGTCTCCGACGAGGAGGCCAAGGAGCGCTTCCCGGAGGGTTGGGACACCAAGAAGCCCTACCTCCGCCTGGTGCGCCAGCCCCAGGGCTGATCGTCTCCACCCCCGTTACACACCAGCGCCCGCTCTCACCGGACGACCGGTGGAGCGGGCGCTGACGCGTCCACACTGAACAACGGATGCTCAAGCTGTCGTTGCGTGACCTGCGCGCCCATGTCGGGCGCTACGTGCTGACCTTCCTGGCCGTCGCCATCGGCGTGGCGTTCATCGGCGGGGTCATGACCCTGACCGACACCATCACGCGGACGTTCGACGACCTGTTCTCCGACGTCAACGCCGGCACCGACGCCTGGGTGCGCGGCGAGGGCCAGTTCGAGGCGGGCCCCCAGTTCGGCGGCACCGAGCAGCGGCCGCGCATAGAGGAGTCCCTGACAAGCCGCATCCGCGAGGTCGAGGGGGTGGCCGCGGCCGAGGCCTACGTCCAGGGTTACACCCGTCCGATCGACAAGGAGGGCGAGCCCTACGGCAACCCCAACTTCGGGGCGCCGACCTTCGGGGCCAGCTGGGGCACGGTCGACGAGCTCAACCCTTTCAACCTGGTCGACGGCCGGGCGCCCGAGGAGCCCGACGAGATCGTGCTCGACAAGCGCACCGCCGACGAGACCGGCTACCAGGTCGGCGACCGCGCCACGTTCCAGACGCCCGAGGGCGCCGGCGAGGCGACGGTGGTGGGCATCGCCCGGTTCGGCACGGCGGACAGCCCGGCCGGCGCCAGCTTCACGATGTTCGAGCGGCCTACGGCGGAGCGGCTGCTGGCCGAGCCCGGCCGCGTGGACGGCATCGGCGTCGTCGCCGCCGACGGCGTGTCGCAGGCCGAGGTCAGGGACGAGGTGGCGGCGGCGCTCGGCGACGCCGGGCTCGAAGTGGTCACCGGCGAGCAGCTCACCGAGGAGAACCAGGAGGACGCGGCCGAGAGCTTCGGCTTCATCCGCACGTTCCTGCTGGTCTTCGCCATGATCTCGGTGGCGGTGGGCACGTTCGTGATCTACACGAGCTTCTCGTTCATCGTCTCCCAGCGGCAGCGCCAAGTGGCCCTGCTGCGCGCGGTCGGCGCCAGCCGCCGTCAGGTGCTGTCGTCGATCCTGTTCGAGTCGCTGGCGGTGGGGGTGGCGGCGTCGCTGGTCGGCTACGCGCTCGGCGTCGGCCTGGCCTCGGTCCTGTCGCGGATCCTGATCGACGACTCGTCGTCGCTCGTGGTCCTGTCCCGCTCGTTCGTCCTGGCGCTCGCCGTGGGGACGGTCGTCACCATGGGGTCGGCGTACTTCCCGGCGCGGCGGGCTGCAAAGGTCCCGCCAGTCGCCGCCCTGTTGGACGTGGCCATCGACACCAGCCACCGGTCGCGGCCGCGGCTGGTGATCGGCGGCGTCGTGTTCGCGCTAGGCGTCGGAGCGCTCCTGGCCGGGGTCCGTGAGACCCGGTTCGATATCGGGTCGCTGGGCGTCTCACCCATCCAGATCGCCGGCATGGGCATCTTCGGTGTGTTCCTGGCCCTGGTGATCCTGGGGCCGATCGCCGCCCGCCCCGCGGCGCTCACCCTCGGCCGGCCGCTGCCCACGACCCGGGGCGTGGTCGGTCGGTTGGCCCAGCAGAACGCCGCCCGCAACCCCAAGCGCACCGCCTCCACGGCGTCGGCGCTCATGATCGGGCTCGGCATCGTGTCGCTGTTCCTGGTCATCAACGCGTCGGTGCGCAGCTCGATCGACGATCTGGTCGACAACCGGTTCAGCGGCGACTACGTCATCGACAGTGGCACGGGCTTCTCCGGCAGCGGCCTGCCCGCGCAGGTTGCCCGGGCGGTCAACGACCTGCCCGAGGTCGACGCCGCCAGCGGCGTCCGGTTCGGGCTGGCCCACATCGATGGCTCGACCGAACCAGTCGGCGGCCTCGACCCCGACACGGCGTTCGACCTGTTCGACGTGGGCGTCGGCGCCGGCGACGTGTCCCGCCTCGACGCCGACGGCATCGCCGTGTTCGCCGAGAAGGCCGAGCAGGAGGGATGGGAGGTCGGCGACACGCTGCCGGTCCGCTTCGGCGAGACCGGCGACCAGCGCTTCACGATCGAGGCGCTGCTCGACAGCCAGGACCTCACCGGCACCTACGTGCTCGGGATCGCGGCCTTCGACGCCAACCTGCCCAACTCGGGCGACAACCAGGTGTGGGTCAGGCTCGCCAACGGCGTCGGCGTCGACGATGCCCGGCCCGCCCTCGAGGCACTGCTGGCCGACTACCCGACCGCGGAGCTGCAGGACCTGAGCGAGTTCAAGTCGGCGACCAAGCAGCAGTTCGACCTGATCCTGCTGCTCATCAACGTGCTGCTGGCGCTGACGATCCTCATCGCCATGATCGGCATCGTGAACACGCTCACCCTCTCGGTCGTCGAGCGCACCCGGGAGATCGGCCTGTCCCGGGCGGTGGGTGCGACGCGCGGGCAGATCCGGGCCACCATCCGTTGGGAAGCGCTGCTGATCGCGGCGTTCGGGCTGGTCGCCGCCCTCGGCGTCGGCATCCTGTTCGGTTGGGTGATCGTGCAGGCGCTGGCCGACCAGGGCTTCAGCGTGTTCGACGTTCCCGCCGGTCAGCTGGTAGCCGTCACCGCCATCACCGCCGTCCTGACCCTGCTGGCTGCCGTGTTCCCCGCGCTGTGGGCCGGGCGCCGGCAGATCCTGGACGCCATCGCCACGGAATAGCGGGTTGCGGGTCAGCCGGTCGGCGGCGGCCAGAATGCAGGCCGTGGGGCTCGATCCCTCCGCACTGCCGCTGGAGTTCGAAGCGTTCGCCGCCGAGCGCCACCTGGCGACGCTCACGACGCTGCGGCCCGACGGGAGCCCCCACGTCGTCGCCGTGGGCTTCACGTGGGACGCCGCGGCGCGGCTGGTGCGCATCATCACCTTCGCGTCGTCCCGGAAGGTGCGGAACCTGACGGCGTGGCCCGGTGGCCGTCGTCGGGCCGCGGTGTGCCAGGTGGACGGCGGCCGCTGGCTGACGTTCGAGGGGCTGGCCACGGTGACCCACGATCCGGGGCGGGTCGCCGAGGCGGTCGCCCGCTACGCCGAGCGCTACCGCCGACCCGGCGAGCGGCCCGACCGGGTGGCGATCGAGATCGCGGTCGACCGCGTGCTGGGCCGGGCGTGATGGCCGGGTACTCCGGGACCCCGCTGGCCCGCAAGCTCGGGATCCGGGAGGGTGACGCGCTGGCCTTGCTAAGCGCGCCCGACGGCTTCGCAATCGACGACCTGCCGCTGGGCGTCGAGGTCCGGCGCCGGGCGCGGGGCGTGACCGAGGTGATCGTGTCGTTCCACACCCGGCAGGCCGAGTTGGCCCGCCGGTTCCCGACGCTGATGCGGGCGCTGGCGGTCGACGGCGGCCTGTGGGTGGCCTGGCCCAAGCGCACGTCCGGCGTGGAGACCGACATCACCGAAGACGTCGTGCGTGAGGTGGCGTTGCCCACCGGCATGGTCGACAACAAGGTGTGCGCCATCGACGACACCTGGTCGGGGTTGCGGCTGGTCCTGCGCAAGGAGCTGCGGCCTGGCCGGACGACCGCCGCAGGCTGACCTCAGTCCCCAGCGGGGCGGATGGCCTCGGGGTCGTAGAACGCCCGCATCGAGGTGATCTTGCCGTCGTCGTCGAACGTCATGTGGTCGATGACGTCGATGGCGTAGGTGTCCCCGCCGAGGTTGGGGCGGGCCTGCACGGTGAAGGCCGCCTCGTGCCCGATGACGATGCGGATGTCCAAGAGGCGCAGCTCGATGTTGTCGGGAATGGCATGCGCCTCGTCCCAGAGCTCGCCGATGGCCTCGAGCCCCTCCCGCCGCGGCGTGCCGACCGGGTCCTCTATCCAGGCGTCCTCGGCGAAGCATTCCAGCCAGCCGTCACGGTCGGTGGCAGAGAACGTCGCGAGGTACGTGTCGATGGTCGCCTTGACGCTGTCGCTGATGCCGGCCATGGGCCGAAGGTACATGACGGAGCGTCAGGAACTTGCGACATCGACGCCACTTCTTGCACGTTCCGTAGGCGTTGTTCCGCGCTCGCTCGGATCGCCCCGCAGGATGATCCGGGGGCCGTGGTCCCAGGTGATGTAGCCCCAGGCCCAGTTGAGCAGGACCGATGCCCGGTTGCGCAGGCCGGCCAGGTACAGGATGTGCAGGCCCAGCCAGGCCAGCCACGCCACCGTGCCGTGGAGCCGCACCCGCCCGGGCAGCTCCGCCACCGCGGAGCGCCGCCCGATGGTGGCCATCGTGCCCTTGTCCCGGAACCGCAGCGGCTGGGTGGGCTTGCCCTCCAGCTGGCGGCCGATCTGACGGGCGACGTGGGCTCCCGACTGCATGGCGACCGGAGCCAGCTGGGGCAGCACCCCGGAGCCATCCTTGGTGGGTGGCGCGGCGACGTCGCCGACGGCCCACACCCCCGCACGGCCGGCCACGGAGAGGTCGGATGCGACCTCCACCCGTCCGGCCGGCGTGGTGGGCAGGCCCATCGCCTCCGCCACCGGGTGAGCCCGGACGCCCGCCGCCCAAATGACGGTCCCGGCAGGCAGGACCTCGCCCGACGAGAAGCGCACGTGGTCGGGCGTCACCTCGTCGACGGTCTCGTCCAGCCGGACCTCGACCTGGCGGGCCCGCAGCGCCTCGAGCGCCGCCCGCTGCGACGACGTGTGGAACGGCGCCAGCAGGCGGTCACGGGTCTCGACCAGGACGACACGCGCCCGGCCCACCCCGAGCGCCGGGTAGTCCCGCTTGAACACGACCGCGAACAGCTCGGCCAGCGCCCCCGCCATCTCGACGCCGGTGGGACCGCCGCCCACCACCACGAAGTTGAGCGCGCCGCGGTCGACGAGCCTGGGATCGGCATCCGCAGCCTCGAAGCGCGACACGACGTGGTTGCGCACCTTGACGGCGTCCTCGAGCGTGTAGAGGGGGAGGGCATGCTCGGCGGCGCCCGGCACGCCGAACCAGGTGGCGACGGCGCCGACGGCCACCACCAGGTGGTCGAACGGCACCGACCGGTGGTCGGCGACGAGGACCTCCCGACGGTCCCAGTCGACGCCGGTCACGTGGCCCTGGCGCACCCGCAGGTTGCGCTGCCGATGGAACAGGCCCCGCACCGGATGGGCGACGTCGGCGGCGTTCAGGCCGGCGGTCGCCACCTGGTACAGCAGCGGCTGGAAGGTCGTGAAGTTGTTGCGGTCGATGAGCGTGACCTCGACCGGCAGTCGGTCGAGCCCCCGGGCCACGGCCAGCCCGCCGAACCCGGCACCGACGATCACCACTTGCGGTCGCACACCCATGGGAGACCTCCCCGGGTTGAGGAATTCGTGAATCACTTCACAATCGGCAACGAGCGGTTGGCGGGTGCTATTCCGGCGCCGGAACGGGCTCGCGAGTACCGCAACAAGATGGCGCCGGACGGGGTGGTGGGTGGCGGTTGCCTGCCGCGTCTAGGACGCCACCTCGTCGAGGCGGAACGTCCGCCGGTAGGCGGCCGGGGACGTGCCCGCCACGCGGCGGAAGTGGGTGCGGAACGACGTGGCGGTGCCGAACCCGCATTGCTGGGCGACCAGCTCGATCGGCAGATCGGTCGCCTCGAGCAGGCGCTGGGCATGGAGCACCCGCTGGCGCAGCAGCCACTGCATGGGCGTGGTCCCGGTGACTGCCCGGAACCGGCGGGCGAAGGTGCGGGAGCTGAGCAGCGCCCGGCGCGCCAGGTCGTCGACCGTCAACGGCTCGTCGAGGTGTCCGGCCGCCCAGTCGAGGGTGCGGCCGATCACGTCGTCGTCGGGCGTGGCCGGTACCGGCGCGTCCACGAACTGGGCCTGTCCCCCGTCGCGTTGCGGGGGCACGACCATGCGCCGCGCCACCTTGTTGGCCACCTCGGCGCCGTGGTCGATCCGCACGATGTGCAGGCACAGGTCGATGCCGGCCGCGGTGCCCGCGGAGGTGAAGATCCCGTTGTCCTCGTCGACGAAGAGCACGCCGGGGTCGACGTTCACCTGGGGGAAGCACCCCGCCAGCGCGTCGGCGTACATCCAGTGCGTCGTCGCCCGCCGGCCGTCGAGCAGGCCGGTCTGCGCCAGCAGGAAGGCGCCGGTGCAGACGCTGACCAGCCGACCGCCCCGGTCGTGGACCGCGCGCAGCGCGTCGATGACGGCGAGCGGCGCCGGCGCATCGAGGTCGGGCCAGGTCGGCACGATGACGGTGTCGGCCTCCGCCACGTCGTCGAGCGTCCACGGTGTGGTGATCGACCAGTCGCCCCCGCTCACGGGGACCGGGTTGCCGAGCGCCGCCACCACCCGGAACTCGTACCAGGGATCGGAGTACTCGGACCGGTCGAGGCCGAAGACCTCGTGGGCGACGCCGAGCTCGAACGCCGCCACATGGCGGCCGACGACGGCGGCGATGAGGTGTGGGCGCCGGGCCCGCCCCTCACGGAACCGGCGGCTGTGTCGTTGAACAACTGCCATGCCCGACAGTTTGGCAGAAACCTTTCGAACATGGGCAACACGGCCACTCGCCACAGGCGCCGGCCGGTCGGAGGATAGGGACATGTTCAGCGTGCATTGCCCCCGACACGGCAGCGAAGTCCTCCTCAGCGAGAGCCGGATCCTCAGCATCGACACGACCGGCGACGGCCTCGCCGTCCGCTGGGTCTGCTGGTGCGGGCACGTCGGCTCCCACCATCCGGGCCGGGCCCGCCAGGCCGCCGGCATCGTCTGACACCCGATTGTCGGTCTCGTTCGGTTCGGTACAGGATCGACCGCCCCAGCGACCGATCGTGTCCTGAAAACGCACGGAGAGATTCCGCCATCGGGGTTTGTGGCCCGGAGGCATGGGGTAGCGTGGGGCCACAGGCCAGCTGGGGGCGGGGTGCCTGTCCGCCCGCCCGCCCCGCCCCCCTGGCTGTTTCGCGCTCCGGGCCGCTGGTAGCGGCCCGGTGGCGCGTCCGGCCCCCGGGTGCCGGCAGGGCACCTGTAGGCTGAATGACCATGAGCGAGCGTCCCGGAGGGCGAGAGAGCGAGCGAGGCCCGAGCGGCCCGCTGCGAAGCAGCAAGAGCGGGGACTAATGGCCGAGTACCGGACTCCCGAGTTCCACCCTGCGTTCGAGGAGTACTGCGAGGCGATCTGGGAGCTCAAGGAGGACGACGTCGACGTCATCCAGGCCCGCATCGCCGAGCGGCTCAACGTCTCCCGACCGGCCGTGTCCGAGATGATCAAGCGCATGCAGGTCGAGGGCTTCGTGGCGCTCGAGGGCTCGGCCATCAACCTCACCGCCGACGGTCGCCACCTCGCCGAGCGGGTGGTCCGGCGTCACCGCCTGGCCGAGCGCCTGCTCACTGACATCCTGGGGCTGTCATGGGCCGACGCCCATATCGAGGCGGGCAAGTGGGAGCACGTCATCTCCGAGCCCGTCGAGCGGGCCATCAACCGGCTGCTCGACAATCCGACGACCTGCCCGCACGGCAACCCGATCCCGGGGTCCGAGTACGCGGCGCCGGCCGCCGTAGCGCTGTCCGACGTGCCGGTGGGCACCGCGTTCACGGTCACCCGCATCCCTGAGGAGCTCGAGTTCACGCCCGGGCTGCTCGAGTTCCTGGAGGACGCCGCCGTGCAGCCGGGTCACGTGGGCGTGGTCACCGCCGCGTCACCCGACGGGACTACGACCGTCGAGATCGACGGCCGCCACGTGGGCATCGGCGCGTTCGCCACGGCGCGCATCCTGGTCACGGCCGAGGCGCCGACACCCGTGGCCGCGACCGCCTGAGGCCGAGCCGGGAGGCGAGGCCGGGGCCAGAGCGGCCCGCAGCGAAGCTGCGAGAGCGGGAAGCATGTCTCGCCAGCACGGCAGCAGCACCGAGCACCGCGAACCAGGCCGCCTGGACCAGCCAGTCGCGGCCGGTCGGATCGCGATAGTCGGGTAGCAGTGCCCGCCACGCCCGGTAGAGCGGGTTGGCGGTGGATTCGAAGTCGAAGATGAGCGTGCGCTGGCGGTCGAGCACCTCGACCACCAGCCAGCCCCAGGCGAACGCGCCGACCGCCCCGGCCGCCGCCAGCGCGTAGCGGACGGCCCGTACGTGGCCGGCCCACCAGGCGACCGCCAGCACCAGGCACGGCACCACGACCACCACTTGGCGACCCGGCCACCACCAGCCGTGCATCGTGAGGGCGACCCAGGTCGCCGTGGCCCAGCCGGCGACGAGCGGGGCCACCAGCGTCCACCATCCGGCCGGGCGGCGGCGAACCAGGACCGCCAGCGCGGGGACGGCCAACAGGTAGGCAGGCATCCACGCGGCCAACCCGAAGCCGCGGTCGAGCAGCAGGCCGCCAAGGCGCTGCGAGCGTCCCAGGCGGTCAGGGTCCTCGCCCATCACGGCCAGCTCGCCGCCCGTGAAGTGGTCGCCGGCCGCGTAGACGGTCCAGCCGCCGTAGAGCAGGCGGTGGGCGACGAGATAGGCAGCCCCGGCAACGCCGAGCGCCGCCACCAGGCCGATGGCGGCGCGGGTGCGGCGCTCGCCGATCAGCATGCCGACCGCCACCGCCACCAGGGCGGCGGCCACCGGGGCGTACTTGACCCCCAACCACGGCAGCGCCACGACGGTCAGCCCGAAGCAAATCAGCCCGACCCGGTCACGGCGACCGGTGAGGAGCGCGATGGCGGCGGTGACCGCCAGCGCCGCCGGGACTTCCGGGTACACCTGGATGGCGTACGCCGACAACGGTGCCGTCACGCCGAACGCAAGGACCGTCCCGGCGGCGACCCCCAACGGCACGGCGAAGCGCCGGTGGGCGGTCCACACCAGCAGCGCCGCCAGCCCCCCGCCGAGCACCGCCAGCGTGGCCTTGGCGGCAGCCCACCCGCCCAGTCCCGTGGGGACGGCCAGGATCGCCGGCAGCAGCGGATCGTGGGGACTGACCTGGCGGCCGTTGTCGAGCACCTCGGTCTGGACGGGCAGGTCGAGCTCGTGGAACGGCACGAAGCGGGCGTCGGCCAGCTCGTCATCGATGTAGAGGTCGCGGTCCTCGGCCAGGCTCAGCGCGGTGAGCAGGTACTGCGGCTCGTCGGCGGTGGTGAGCGTGCCGTAGGTGGCGCGGGCGGGGATGGCGATCATGGCCCACGCGGCCACGACGACCCCGACGGCGGCCGCCGCCCCGGTCGTCGTGCGCCACCAGGACCGACCACCCGAGGCAATGGGTTCCGCCGCCGGAAGGGCGAGGTCATGGGTTTCAGATCCGGAACCTATGACCTCGGGCTCGGCTCGTTGAAACCTATTGCCTCGGGATGCGGGGGTGCGGGTGCGGGTCACGCGAGGCGCTCCGTACGCCTCACGACCAGGAGCCAGGTGAGAACGCCCGACAGGGCCACCAGGACCAGGCTGGCGAGCCCGGCCTCGGCGAGGAACACCGCCTCGGCGTCCTCCCAGATGCGGGCGGCGAGCGTCTCGAAGCCCAGCGGCCGGGTGAGCAGCGTGATCGGCAGCTCCTTCATCGTCGACAGCAGCACCAGTCCGCCGCCGGCGGCCAGGCCGGGCAGCATGAGCGGCAGGTCGATGGTGGCGAACCGGCGGGCGCGGCCGGCGCCGAGCATGCGCGCCGACTCGTCCAGCCGGCGCGGCACCGATCCGACCGCCACCTGGGCGGCCCGCAGCGACTGGGCACCCAGGTGCACAACGTAGGCGAACACCAGCATCGTGAAGCTCTGGTACAAGCCCCACGCCTCCGGCAACTGCCGGCTCCAGAACACCAGCGACAGGGCCACGACCAGCGCCGGCAGCCCGAACCCCGTCGCCACCAGCCCGTTGGCCAGGTCGGCCGCCCGGGCTCGGTGGCGGGCCGACAGGTAGGCGAGCGGCAGCACCACGGCCACCGCCACCAGAGCGGTCACCAGGCTGATGCCGGCGGTGTTGAGCGCCGGCTCGACGAGGTCTCCCAGGCCCCGGTCGCCGGCCGACAGGCTGCTGGTCTCACCGCTGAGCCCGCGCCAGGCCCACAGCCCGAGCGACGCCAGCGGACCCCCCAGCGCCAGGCCCACCCAGGCGACGACGGCGGCGAGGGACGGCCAGCGCCACCTTCCCAGCGGCACCCGTAGCGGGCGGGCGGATCGGCCGGCTTCGACCGTGCCTCGGCGGCGGGCCAGGGTCCGCTCCCCCGCCACCACGGCCAGCGCCACCACGGCCAGCAGCAGGCTGAGGGCCGCCGACTGGTCGCGGTCGAGCAGCCGGTTGGTGTAGATCGACCGGGTCAGGGTGTCATAGCGCAGCAGCACGACCACGCCGAAGTCGCTGACCGCGTAGAGGAACACCAGCAGCGCCCCGGCCCCGATGGCGCCGCTGATCTGCGGCAGCACCACGGTCCGGAACACGGCCGGCGGCCGCCGCCCCAGCAGGCGGGCGCTCTCCTCCAGCGACGGCGGCAGGGCCACCAGCCGGGCCGCGACCGGCAGCAGCACGTAGGGGGTGGTGAACAGCGTCAGCACCAGCCATGCGCCCCAGAAGCCCTCGGGGCGGATGGCCTCGACGCCGATCCACCCGAGCGGCGTATCGAGCAGGCCGCCGCGGGCAACCGCCGCCGTGAGCGCCAACGCGCCCACGAACGACGGAAAGACCAGCGGGAGCGGGGCGAGCACGGCCCACAGCCGCCGCATCGGTAGGTCCGTCCGGGTGGTCAACCAGGCCAGGCCGGTGCCCACGACCGCGGCGGACAGCGCCGTCGCCACCGCCAGCGCCAGGGTGTTGCGCAGCGGTTCGAGCGTGGCGCGGGACAGGTACAGGTCGAGCAGATCCTCGCTGCCGGTGACGTTGCGCCAGATCAGGTAGAGCAGCGGGGCGGCGAACAGCAGCCCGACCACCCCGCACACGGCAACCAGCGAGCGCGGCGCGGTCCCGGTGAAGGGCCGGCCACCCGGGACCGGTCCGGCGGCGGGCGGGGGGATTCCGGCGAGATCGTCGGCCAGCGTGACCGCGGTGCCGGGGCTGCTAGGTGAGGCCACTCTCGTCGATCATGCCGGTGGTTGCCTCCAGGCCGCCACCCAGCTCGTCGAGGTCGACGCGGGTCTTGTTGATCTCCTCGAACGGCGGCAGCGCCCTGTTGACCTCGGCGCCGTCGGCCAGCGGGTACTCGAACGTCTCCTCGCTGAAGTACTGCTGCGCCTCGGGGGACAGCAGGAACGCGATGAGCTCGGTGGCCTCGTCGGCCATGTCGGTCTCGGCGATGATCGAGGCGGCGGTGACCAGCAACGTCGACCCCAGGTCGCCGTCGGGGAAGTAGTGGTTCTCGACCGGCAGGTCGGGGTCCTCCGCCTTGGCCCGGAAGGCGTAGTAGTGGTTGACCAGTCCCATCGGGACCTCGCCCCGGCCCACGGCCTCGACGATGGCGGTGTTGTTGTCGAAGGTGGGCGGATCGCCGGCCGCCATCCCGTCGAGCCACGCCGCCGCCTCGTCGTCGCCGAGCTGGTCGCGCAGCACGGTCACGAAGTCCTGGAACGACCCGTTGGTGGGCGCCACCGCCACCCGACCGGCGTATTCGGGCGACGTCAGGTCGAGCACCGAGTCGGGCAGATCGGCCTCGTCGACCAGCTCGGGGTTGTAGACGAGGGTGCGCACCCGGCCCGAGAGGCCCACCCAGCCGGCATCGGCCGCCGCGTCGCCCTCGGGCACCGCCGCGATCAGCTCGTCGTCGAGCGACGCGAGGCGGCCGGCGGCGTCGAGGTAGCCCACGGCCCCCGGGCTCTGCGAGATGAAGACGTCGGCCGGCGTGCGGTCGCCTTCCTCGTCGATGAGCAGTGCGAGGTCCGCCGACTCACCGTGGCGCACCGTGATGGCGATGCCCGACTCCGCGGAAAAGTCCTCGAGCAGGGGATCGATGAGGTTGGAGGTGCGCCCGCTGTACACGACCAGCCGGTCCTCGTCGCCGGAGCTGCAGGCCGCGAGCGCCGGGCTACCGACCGCGAGCGCCGCCGTGAGAACCACCCCAGCCATGGATCGTCTGACTCCCATCGGTCGCAGACTAGCCATGCCACCATCGAAGCGTGAAGAATGCCTAACAATGTCGCCGGCCAAGCCAGTGGTCCCCAACCCCGTCGTGGTGGTTCTCCCCGCCCACGACGAGGAAGCCACGGTCGCCGACGTCGTGCGCCGGGCGCCGCGAGCGGTGCTCGGGCATCCGGTGGAGGTCGTCGTGGTCGACGACGGCTCCCGCGACGGCACCGCGGCCGCGGCCCGGGCCGCCGGGGCGACCGTGCACTCCCTCCTTCGCAACCGGGGCCTGGGCGCAGCCGTGCGCGCGGGCCTGGCGTGGGCGATCGAGCAGCGGGCGGCGGCGGTCGCCTTCCTCGACGCCGACGGCGAGTACGCGCCCGAGGAGCTGGAGAACCTGGTTGCGCCAATCCTCGCGGGCAGGGCCGACTACGTGATCGGCTCGCGCTTCGCCGGCCTGCCGCGGGACATGCGGCCGCACCGCTGGCTCGGCAACCGCGTGCTCACCCTGGGGATGAAGCCGCTGGTGCGGCGCTGGGGAGTCCGTGGCCTGACCGACGGCCAGTCGGGCTACCGGGCGCTGTCGCCCGCGGCCGCGGCCCACGCCGAGATCGTGCACGATTTCAACTACGCCCAGGTGCTCACCCTCGACCTGGTGGCCAAGGGCTACCGCTACGCCGAGGTGCCGATCACCTACCGGTTCCGCCAGCACGGCCGGTCGTTCGTCCGGCTGGGCCCCTATCTGCGCCGGGTGGTGCCCGCGGTTTGGCGGGAGTTGCGGACACCCTCCCGCCAGGAGCCGCCGCCGTGGCAGACTCTTGTCGGACGCGAGGGGTCTCGCGCCATGTCGATGGGTGGGCAGAGTGACGAACGAGCCGCCGCCAACCTCACCAGGTGACTGGTTCGCCGGGTACACCGGCCGAGTGACCGAGCTGCTCGAGGACGCCGGTCGGGTTAACGCCGAGCTGGCACGCCACTGGGGGGCACGAGCACTCGAGGACGACGACGAGTGGACCATCGACACGGTCACGGCCGACGTGATCGAGGCGTGGGAGCACCTGACGCCGCTCGCCGACCGTGGCCTCGAGCTGTGGCTCGAGCTCGTGCAGCGGGCCATGCGGCCGGGGGACCAGTCGTGAGTGGCGACGACCGGACGGACGCCCGCGGCCCCGACGACCTCGCTGGGCTGGTGGGCTCGCGCCTTGGTAACTACGTCGACCTGTGGGAGTCGGCGAACGCCAAGCTGTCCAGCGGCAACTATCACGCCGACGATCTCGTCGACGACTGGTTCCGTTGGCTGGGCCTGGTCTCACGGGACACTACGGCGGCCGCCACCCTCATCCTCGGTGGCCTATCCGGCGCCGGGCCGGGAGACAAGCCCGGTGACCCGGAGGACGAGCCGGGAAGCTGATCATGGCCACGGGGCGGATGGCGCGGGTGATCGACAACCTGCTCACGGCGGCGGAGCAGGCCGCGGACGAGCAGGCGTGGGACCGGGTGCTCGACCTGTGCGAGGACGTGCTCGCAGTCGAGCCCGACAACCCCGACGCCTCGGCGTTGCGGCTGCTCGCCGAACGGCACGTCGGACGGGCGATCCCCGCGGCGGGGCGGCGGCAGGTCACCGTGCTCTTCGCGGATCTGGTGGGCTCCACGCCGATGGGCGAGCAGCTCGATCCCGAGACCTATCTCGAGGTCATCCGCGCCTATGAGACCGCGTGCCGGCCCGTCATCGACCGCTACGGCGGGCACATCAACCGGTTCGCCGGCGACGGCCTCATCGCGTTCTTCGGCTATCCCAACGCCCACGAGGACGACGCCCGCCGGGCGACCCGCGCCGGGGTGGAGGCCTTGGAGGCCCTGCGGATCGTGTCCGAGCGCACCGCGTCGGAGCACGGCGTGGAGATCGCCGCCCGCATCGGCGTGCACACGGGCCTGGTCGTGCTGGGCGACCGGGGCAGCGCCGCCTGGACCGGGCGCGACGACGCCTTCGGTCCCACGGTCAACCTGGCCGCCCGGCTCCAAGCCGTCGCCACGCCCGGCACCGTCGTCGTCAGCGACTCGGTGGCGCTGCTGCTCGGCCCCGCGATCGAGCTCGTCTCCCACGGGCCGCGCACCCTCACCGGCGTCCCCCGGTCGGTCGAGGTGTTCGAGGTCGTCCGGGTGGTCGACGGTGGGCGTGCCCCACAGGCGCTGGCGCGAGCCAAGCTCGTGGACCGGAAGGACCAGCTCGACGACCTCACCGTCCGCCTCGACTCGGCCCGTGCGTACCCCGACGGCCCCGGCCGGGCCGTCGTCGTCCAGGGAGAGCCCGGCGTGGGCAAGTCGCGGCTCTTGATCGAGGTGCTCGACGCCGCAAGCGCACGGGCAGGGCGCCACCTGACGCTCCAGTGCTCCCCCTACCTCACCACCAGCTCGCTGCACGCCGTCCGCGACGCGATCCAGCGTCAGGCGGGGATCGGCACCGACGACGCCGCCGGCACCCGGCTGGACAAGCTGGTCGCCCTCGTCGAGCGCCTCGGCCTCGACGCCGGCGACATGGTCCCCTACCTGGCGATCCCCCTCTCCATCGATGTGCGAGGCCGGTTCGATCCCGTCGAGCTGGACGCGCTGCAGCTCAAGGACGAACTGCTGAGCCACCTCGTCGCCCTGTTCGAGCGCCTGCCGTCGTCGGGCACGCCGTTCGTCGTCGCGGTCGAGGACGTGCAATGGGCGGATCCCATGACCCTGGACCTGCTCGAGCGCCTAGTCCGTGGTGGTCCACCCAGCGGGGTCCTCCTGGTGGCGACGACGCGGCCGAGCTCGACCAGCCCGGTCGCCAACTTGCCCGCCGATGTCATCGAGCTCGGGCCGCTCACCGCTGACGACGCGCGGGCGCTGGCGGCCGACACCGCCGATCGTCGGCTTGACGAGGCCCTGCTGGACGAGATCGCCCGGCGCAGCGACGGCGTGCCCCTGTACGTGAACCAGTTGGTCGACGCCTTGGCCGTCTCCGGCGGATCCCCGACTCCAGAGGAGATCCCGCTGCCCCTCATGGAACTGCTGCAGTCACGCCTCGATTCGGTGGGCGCGGCCAAGGCGGTCGCGCAGGTGGCGGCCACCATCGGCCGCGACTTCGAGCTGTCGATGCTCCGCGGCGTGATCGCCGCGCTGGTCGACGATCCCATCGGCGACCTGGCGCCAGATGCCGTCGCGCAGCACGTGACACGGCTCGTGAGCAGCCACCTCGTCGACGTCGACATGGACGACCCCGATCGTTTGCGGTTCCACCACGCGCTGCTGCGGGACGCCGCCTACGCGTCGCAGCTGCACCGGGTGCGGCCGGGACGCCACCGGGCGGTGGCCCAGGTGCTCGCCGACCTCGACGCCGCCGGCAAGCCGGTCGAGGCGTCGCTCATCGCCTACCACTACGACGTGGGTGGCGACGCCAAGCGGGCGGTCGACGCCTACCTGACGGCCGCCGAACGAGCACGACGCAACGGCTCGTTCGACGAGGCGCTGGCGCACATCGACCGGGCCAACCAGCTTCTCGCCGGTGTGCCCGAGGCTGAGGCGGCAGGCGCCGAGCTGGGTGTCTGCCTCAGTCGCGGTTTGGTGGCCACCAGCCTCGGGGGGTGGGCCGCCGAGGGCGTGATGGCCGACTACGAGCGGGCGTTGGAGCTGTGCGGGACCGGCACCCACGACCCCGCCGTCGGCGCCGACTCGTTGCGGGCCCTGGTCGGCATCTGGACCTGGTACTGCACCAAGGGCGACTTCGAACGTGTGGGCGAGGCCGGCCGCGCCGTCGACCGGCAGCTTCGGCTCACGCCGATCCCCGCCGGATTGCCCGCCTTGGCTTCCATGCAGGGCGTCGAGGACTTCTATCGGGGACGTTTCGTCGAGGCGCGGACCCGACTCGAGGCTGCGGCCGCCGGGTTCGCCACCGACGACATCACCGACTGGTGGCGCTGGCAGGCGCCCAACGACCCCCTGGCCGGCACCTATGCCTTCCTGGCGCCGCTGCGCTTCATCATGGGCGACGAGGCGGGCAGTCTCGCTGCCGTCGACGCCGGGCTCGAACGTTGCGCCTCCCTCCAGTTCCCCCACGGACCGTTCAGTGAAGCCTTCCTGCGCGCCTACGAGGCGTGGCTGCACCGGGTGCGCGGTGACCTCGTCGCTGCCCACGATGCCGGTGCTGAGATCGTGCGCATCGCCCAGCAGCACGGGTTCGTGTTCTGGATGATCGTCGGCCAACTCGCCACGAGCGCGAACCAAGTGGCGGTCGAGCCGACTCGTCCTGCACTCAGCCAGCTCGGCGCCGCGATCGCCACCTATCGCGGGCTCGGGGCCAACGCGCTGGTACCTACGTTCTTGGTCGAGCGAGCCGCCGGCTGCCTTGCGGTCGGTGACGTCGACGAGGCGCGACGTTGCGTCGACGACACGCTGTCGTACACCGACCAGCTCTACGCCCGGGCCGAGGGGCTGCGGCTCCGGGCCGAGTTGCGGGCCGCCGGCGGGTACGGGCAAGCCGATCAGCACGTGATCAAGGCCGACCTGCGTGAGGCGCTGCTGCTGACAACCGTCCAGCGCGCGCCCTACTACGCGGCGCTTGCGGCCGACAGCTACCGGCGGCTGGTGGGTGACGATCCGCTGGTGTCGCGGGCGCTCGCCGAGGCGAGCGCGCCGGCGGGAGAGGGGTGATCAGCCATGCGCGGAGTCGACGGGCGTGAGGATCAGTACCGGGATCTCGCGGTCGGTGCGGCGCCGGTAGGCATCGAAGTGTCGATACGCGGCGGTGAGCGCCGGCCACAGCTCGGCCTTCTCGGAGTGTGTGGCGGGACGGGCGACCACTTCCCGACGCTGGGCCCCCACCTCGACCGTGGCTCGGGGTTCCGCCAGCAGGTTCAGGTACCACGCCGGGTGCGCGCTCATGCCTCCGCGGGACGCCACGAGCGCCATCTGGTCGTCGCGGTAGGGCAGGTACAACAGGGGCACCGTGCGGCGACGACCCGTGCGGCGGCCCGTCGTGGTGAGCAGGCAGATCGGCGCGCCACTCGGCACGTTGCCGGCCACGCGGCCGTGGCTCAGCCGATAGACGACGTTGTTGGCCCCGGTCATCCACTGCACGGTGACCCGACCGACGCGCTCCTGGAACGCCGTCATCGGCCGCGCCCGCGGGTTCTCCACGGTGGCGGAGGCTACCGCTGGCCGACGGGGGGTGAGCGATGACCGAACGCACCGACGTGGAGCTGGACCTCGAGAGCTACCGGCGGGCGGTCCACGGCCTGTACCTGGCGAGCCTCCCCGACGTTCTCCTCGAGCAGCTGGCTGCCCAGGATCGCCTGGGTGACGCGATCGTCCGTGTCCCCGAGGCGGCCGAGGTCCTCGCCGCCGCACCCGTCAGCCGGCTCTTCAAGCTGCATGCGGTCGCCAGCGCGCTCAACCGCAGGCCGAGCCTGATCGAGCATCGGGACGCCCTGGCGTCCGTCATCAAGGCCGACGATCCGGATCGCGGTGTGGCCTTCATGGCCGACCGATTGACACAGTTCGCTGCGACGGCGGAGGAGCAGGGCGGGGGGCTGTCCCCCGAGCGCTGGGACCTGTTCGTCACCATGATCGCGGAGCCGCGCGACGACCGCGTGGTGGTGAACAAGCCGGGTTGCAACGACGACGAGACGGTGCCGACACCGGCGGGCAACGCCGCGACCATCAAGTCGAGGTTCTGGACCGATCTGACCGTTGACGAGCTGGCCGGTTTCGTCGACCCCAAGCGGTGGGCGGTCTGTGGAACACCCTTCTGGCGGCAGATGGCCGTCGTGTCCGGCACCGAGGCGAGCTTTGCCCGGAGCGGCGTCGAGGGGTACACGGCCGACTTCGAGGAGATCGTCAACCTCCCCGCCGTGGGCGAGGTCACCGTGTACCTGCGGGTCGAGTACGGGAAGGAGGCGCCCGACGGGCAGGCGCCGACCCACGTGTACGCCAACTACGAGCTGGCCGCGGGGTATCCGACACGGGACGTCATCTTCGACAGTGGCTGGCTATGCGCCACCGCGAACACCGTGGGACCGGTGGGCGAGCGCACCCTCGTGGAAGGGCTCAAGGCGATCCGCTTCGCCGACGACTACCTCAACCAGTTCACGGATCTCGCCTGCGATGGCGGCTGGGTGTACCTAATGATCAACATGGCGCTCCAGTGCGCCGGCGTCCCCACGGGTGGGGTCGGCCCTGTGGGCGAGGTCGAGGCGCCCGCGGGCGCGCACACCACAGCGGCGCCGGGCGAGGTGGCCGAGGGCATCGAGAGCATCATCGACGAGTGGGTCGCATCTGCCAGCGAGTCGCTACGGAGCCACGGCGAGAAGACGAAGTCGGCGATCGGCCGGATGCTCGCACCTCGCTACGATCCCCGCTGGGTGAACGACGTTCTCGACATGGGAACGGGAGCGGTCGGGACCACCAAGGCGACGCTCGAGACCTGGCGACGGATCCTGGGCGAGCTGGCCAAGCTGGGAGGCGAACGATGAGCGCGTCGGGTCGGGGCGGCGGGTCGGCTGCGTCTAAGAGTGACGCATCCTGGCTGCCCTCACGAGACGAGCTCGTGAGTGCCTGGGCGCAGGGGGTCCTGCAGCTGTGGGACCTCACCGTGTCATGGTGGAAGCTCGTACCCGAACAGGGCGTGGTCGAGGAGACCCGGTTCGGTGCGTGGTCGACGTCGGTGTTCTATCCACGACGCGGGGGCCAGAACGTCAAGGTGGCATGGTCGGGGCTGCGTGACCAGCAGGGCGAGGTCATCCCCGCCGACCGGGTGCAGGTGCAGCCGACCGACGTGGCCGCGGGTCAGGGCAACGCCAAGCTGCGGATCGCCGTCGGCCTCCCCGCGGGCCAGGCTGCCTACCACCTCCGGCTGACGATCTACGACCGTGACCATCCTGACGATCCGTCGTTCAGGCGGGAGTACGGCCTGGGATTCGGGGTACCGGGCGCTGCGGTCTAGACACGTCGCCGTCCTCGGTGGGGGGATGGCCGGGCTCACCGCCGCATGGGAGCTGAGCCGGCCCGAGCACCAGGGGAAGATCGCCTCCGTGACCGTCTACCAGCGGGGCTGGCGGCTGGGCGGCAAGGGCGCCAGCAGCCGCGGCATCCACGGGCGCATCGAGGAGCACGGGCTGCACGTGTGGCTCGGCTACTACGACAACGCGTTCCATCTCATCCGCCAGGTGTACGACGAGCTCGACCGCCCGACGACCGACCCGGAATGCCCGATCGGGACCTGGCACGACGCGTTCGTGCCGGCCGAGCACGTCGGTGTGGCCGGCGAGGGCCGCCGTGGTTCACGGGAACCGTGGCTCGCCAGCTTCGGGCGCAACCGGCTCGAGCCGGGCGACCCGTCCACCGCGCGGCGGGTCATGGGCGGCGCCGCGTTCGCCGAGCGGGCGGTCGCGCTTCTGGCCGATCTGTGGACGTCGTTGGGGCGGAACCGTAGGCCCCCGGTCGGCGTCTTCCTGACGGCGTCGCCCCGCCCACCGGCTGCCGCGTCCCGCCTCGATCCGGTGCGTTCGCTCGCCGACTTCGGGGATGCGGTCCGCCACGCGGAGCTGGCGGCAATCGTCGCCACTCTGCATGCGATCGACGGGCTCGCCCGCTCGGGCCCCGTTGGCGGCACCATCGGCAAGGCTGTCGTGGATCAGCTCGCCGAGCTCCGCGCCCAGCTGAGGACGCGCGTCGACCACGACGCTAGCGGCCGGCGACTGTGGCACCTCAGCGATCTGCTCATCGCCTGCCTGCAGGGCGCAGTGACCGACGACCTCCTGCGGAGCGTCCGGCGGTACCCGACGATCGACGATCGCGACTTCCGCGCCTGGCTGGCACACCACGGCGCCAGCGAGGAGACGCTGCGGTCACCGATCGTCAAGGCCATGTACGACCTCGTGTTCGCCTACGAGCGAGGCGATCCCGAGCGGCCCGCCTTCGCCGCGGGCCTCGGCCTGTTCCTCGCCTCCAAGCTGTTCTTCGACTACAAGGGCTCGATCTTCTGGAAGATGCGAGCGGGCATGGGCGACGTCGTGTTCGCACCCCTGTACCAGGCCCTGCGGGCCCGGGGCGTCCGCTTCGAGTTCTTCACCCGCGTGCACGCCCTGCGGATCGACGAACGAGCAGGCGGCATCGGGACGATCGAGCTGGCCAGGCAGGCGCGCCTGGTGGATCCCGCAAGGGGCCTCGACCCCTTGACGCGGGTGCGGGGTCTGCCGTGCTTCCCGTCCGTCCCCGACGCGACCCAACTGGTGGGCGACGCCCCGCCCGACGCCGAGCGCCAAGACGGCGACCGCAGCAATGAGGAGCCGATCACCCTCGACGCCGGTGACGACTTCGACGTCGTCGTGCTGGCCACCTCGCTCGGCATCGTGCCGCACGTGGCCGCCGACCTCGTCACCGCCTCCGACCGCTGGCGACGGATCGTCGACCACGTGGCCACGGTGCCCACGCAGGCCGCCCAGCTGTGGCTCACCCAGACCGAGGACGAGCTCGGTTGGCCGCGTCCGGGCGCCACCCTCAGCGGGTGGGACGAGCCGTTCGACACCTACTCGTCGATGAGCCACCTGCTGCCGCTCGAGGACTGGCCGACCGGCGATGCCCCGCGCGGCCTCGCCTACCTCTGCTCGGCGCTGCCCGACGAGCCCGGCCACGACGAAGGATCCGTGCGCGCCACCGTCGGGAGACTGTTGGACGAGCGCATCGACGACCTCTGGCCCCTGGCCAGGCGGGCGGGCGGCTTCCGCTGGGAGGTCCTACACGGCGGTCTCGACGCGCAGTTCGTCACGGCCGCGACCGATCCGTCCGACCGCTACGTGCAGTCGCTGCCCGGAACGGACCCTTACCGGCTGCGGGTCGACGAGTCCGGGTTCGCGAACCTTGTCCTCGCCGGCGACTGGACCAACTGCGGCTTGAACGCCGGGTGCATCGAGGCGGCGGTCCTGTCGGGTCGGCAGGCGGCGAACGCCGTCCTGGGCCGGCCGCTGATGGAGGGGATCCTCGGCTACTGGTACCCGATGGACCGGCCGGGAGATGCCGGACACGAGCCACCGGCCGCCCGCGACCGGGCGACCGCCTTCGCCGCCCACCAGGAGGCCGTCTCGTGACGGAACCGGCATACGGCTCGGAACCGGGTCAGCTGGCCGACGGCCTGCGGCCGTTCGACCCCTTGCGAGCCGTGACCGACGTGCAGCGGCAAGCCATCGACAACGCCGGGAACATCATCGGGCGCCTCCTCGAGATGATCGACCGCCCCCCGACCGACCGGGATCCGCTCGATGTGCCGGACGGCCAGGACGCCGACGGCCCCGAGCCAGGTTTCCACCAGATCCGCGCCAACGTGGCGCGGGCCATCGACCTGTACGTGGACCTGTTCCGACGGACCTTCGAGGCCTACGCCGACCTCGCGGAGACCGCCCTCCGCCGGCGTGACGTGACCGTCGGCGGCGACGGTGCCTCGCCCACGGCACCGCTCACCTTGCACGTGGCAGACGGTGTCGCCGAGGGTGAGCTCTGGCTGCACAACGCGACCGACTCGCCGATCGGCCCCGACCGCGTGAGCGCCACCCCGCTGTGCTCCCACACCGGCCAGGTGATCCACGCCGTGGACGTGACGATCGAGCCGAGCACGTTGCCTGCGGTCCCGCCCGGCGAGTCCGCGTCGGCGGCCGTCCGGGTCGACATCAGCCGCCTTCCCGCCGGTCGGTACCACGGTCACCTGCTCACCTCCCGGGCCGCCCTCGCCGTCGATCTCACGGTGCCCGAATGACAGCGACCGATCTTGCCGAGGTCGAGGCCACGCTGGCGCGCTACGGCGAGCTCACGCGCGGGGCGATGCAGGAGTTCCTGGCCGACGAAGACGAGGCGCCCTACCTGACCGAGCTACTGGCCGATTATCCCGGCCGGGGTGGCAAGGCCCTGCGACCGGCGCTCGTGCTGGCCACCTGCCAGGCGTACGGCGGGTCGTTGCGTGAGGCCATGGGCCCCGCCGTGGCCATCGAGATGCTGCACAACGCCTTCCTGATCCACGACGACATCGAGGACCAGAGCCATCGGCGACGGGGGCGCCCGACCCTGCACCGGCTCCACGGCGTGCCCCTCGCGCTGAACACCGGGGACGCGCTGGCGATGCTGTCGCTGCAGCCTCTGCGCGATGACGGCATCCTCGGCTCCCGCATCCAGCAGGCGGTGCTCGAGGAGTACCTGTCGATGGCGCACCGGACGATCGCCGGCCAGGCCAAGGAGCTCGGCTGGCGGCGGGACAACGTCGTCGACCTGGGCCCGAACGACTACCTCGAGCTGATCGGGGCAAAGACCTGCTGGTACACGACCATCTACCCGCTCAGGGTCGGGGCGTTGATCGGCTCCCGCGGCTCGGCCGACCTCGAGGAGCTGACCCGCTTCGGCTTCTACCTGGGCGCCGCGTTCCAGATCAGGGACGACCTGTTGAACCTGCTCGGCACCGAGGAGGAGTACGGCAAGGAGCTGTTCGACGACGTCTGGGAAGGCAAGCGCACGCTGATGCTGATCCACGTCTTGGCCGCCGCCGCACCCCCGGACCGGCGCTGGCTGGAGGGTTACCTGGCCAAGCCCGCGGGGGAGCGCACGCCGGCCGAGATCGAGCGGGTGGTCGACCTGATGGCCGAGCACGGCAGCGTGGGCTTCGCCATCGACTACGGCCACGGCATCGCCGACGCCGCCCACGTGGCGCTGGACCGGGCGCTGGCGGGTGTCCCCCCGTCGCACCACGTCGATTTCATCGCGGGGTTGGTTCCCTACATGCTCGAGCGGACCCGTTAGCTGTACCTCGCCAACGGTCCAGTCTCAGCGCACGACGACGACGAGGTCGACGAACCGGGGCTCGACGGCGGGATCCTCGGGTGTCGCCCGCACGCGGCCCTCGTAGATGAGTCCCGGCCGACGGGTGGCGTCGACGCGGACGGTGAACCTCACCTGGTTGGCCCGCAGCTTCGCCGGGTGAAAGGTCACCCGGTCCTCGCGGATCAGATGCGGCGATTCGAAACCCGTCTGCAACGGCCCGTCGAGCTCCAACGTGCACGGCACGCCGAACGGCTCGGGCAGCCTGGCCTCGAGCTCGACGATCCTGGGCTTGGGGGGCCGGGCGACCAGGACCACGGCGTCGAACGCCTCGTTGACGATCCTGAACGACGTGGCGGCGACCAGTGCCGCCGAGCGGGCTGCGTCGCGAGCCACAAGGTCGGGTGTGTAGTCCCCGGCTTCGAGCCGGGTGGCGACCGTGCGGGCGTGGGCTCCGATCTCTCGGGTCAACCAGCCGGCGAGGTCGACGTAGCCTTCGACCACCTCGACCAGCGGGGACGTCGGCCCGGGATCGTCGGCGGCGCCGCTCGGGGTGCCCGGCTGCGCTCCCCCATCGGTCCGCTTGGGCGTCACCGACCGGTGTTCCGCTTGGGGGATCTGCCAGTCGGACGGTCGGCCTGGTCGGCGGACTTGCCGGGGCCGGTCGTCGTCGCCGGGGCGTCGGGGTTGGCCAAGACCCGCGCGATGTCGAAGCCCGACAGCAGCAGCTTGGTCGTGCCACGGATCAGGCCCGTCGTCATCTTGCTCGCGTCGGCCAGCAGGCGGGCGGCGTCGTAGTTCCCGCTGAGCGCGGCGTCGTAGGAGGCGAACCACGCCTTCACGTATTCCTCGAACTGAGCGCTGACATCACGCACCAGGTCCGACGCGGCCTGCTCGGCGGCGGCGGGTGCGCCCGGCGCCGAGGTGCCCTTCGGCGATGCATCAGGCATGGCCGTCCTCCTCTGCGTCCCATGTTCTGGCGTCCTTGCACGAGATGCACGCGTGCACGAGCTCCTCTGCGATCTCGCGGTAGCCGAGGGAGGGTGCCGACACGGCCAGGGACACACCGTCGTCGAAGGGGCCGGCGAACTGGATCGACTTACTGGTGGTGAGCAGCACTCCGCTCGGGCGCTGCTCCGCCATCAGGAAGCCGGTGTCGAAGCTGACGCGACAGTCGTCCGGTTGATGGTCCTCGACGGGGCACTTCTCGAACTCGAGCGTGTGCATGGGCCCGTGCGCGCCCGGCCGTTGCCGCCGGAGGAACTGCAGGCAGACATCCACCTTGAGGGTGGGGGACCAGCCGGCCACCTCCTCGCGGTAGTGCCGTTGGCTTCGACCCGGATCCATCGATCGCATCCCGGTCCACCACTTCTTGTAGCAACGGAACCAGTTCACGGGGTTGAGCACCGGCTCAACGTCGTCGAGCGAGCGCCCCTTGATGGGCAACTCCATCTGCACGTTGGTGACGAAATCGACGTTGCCGGGAGCGACCCGCCTTCGAAACAGTGTGGCCGTGACGTTCGCGTCCATGTCACGGACGGGACCAACCCGCGCCAGGGCGCGGTCCACCAGGTCGGCCTTCGGCCCGCCCGGCCCGTAGTCCGGGTCAGCTCGGACCAGGCCATCCAACGCCACCCGCCGGGCGGCGGCGAGGTCTTCATGGGCGCGGATCTCCGCGAGGCGCGCCAGGGCCTGGTCGAGGGAGGGGAAGCCCTTCGGTGCCTGACCATCCCCGTCAACGGCGGCGAAGATGCTCGCCAGGCAGTCGACCTCGGTCGCTGCTTTCGTGCTCACCCGCCACCCCCGTCGATCGCCTGATGCAGCCTACCGACTCAGCCCGGCTCGAGGCGGCCCGCGCACCGGGCCGGCCCTCCTCCCGTCAGTCCTCCACAATGAACTGCCGGAACCCGTCCCGTGCCGCCCGCCAGGCCACCTCGTCGAACGTGCCGTCGGAGCGCAGGGCGTCGGCGGCCGCCCAGCCCATGGCGAGGGCATGGTGGGTGTTGTCGGGGGTGAACAGGCCCTGGCGGCCGAAGGTGACCAGGCCGGCGTCCGCGGCCCAGCGCTCCAACGCCGCCAGGTCGTCGGCGAAGCCGGGGCGGTAGACGGGGTAGACGTGCGGGAGGCGGCGGCTCGCCACCTCGACGGCGTGGGGCTCGGGCAACCCGGCCGCGGCCAGCCCGCGGCTCAGGCGGGCGGCGAGGTCGGCGTCAGCCGACCGCCAAACCTCGTCGCCCGGCCAGCAGGGGATCTCGGCGCACAGCACGGTGCGGTCGGCGGGGTCGTCGGGGCTGTCCCGGTAGTTCCGGGGCTCGGACACCCGGGAGGCGCCCACCTCGGGCCCGGGGAAGTAGTGGGCGTCGAACTCGGTCCACTGCGGGCGGTCGAGCACCAGGTAGAGGAGGACCATGGCGCGGTGCCGAAGCGAGCCCGCGGCCGCCAGGGCGGGGGCGGGCGGCGGCGGGTCGACCATGCCGGCCAGCGCCGCGAGAGGGACCGCGGACCACACATGCCCGGCGTCGAGGCCGGTGCCATCGGCCAGCCTGAGGCGCCAGCCGCCATCCGGCCGCCGGCACAGGGCCTGGAGCCCGCAACCGAGGCGGATGTCCGCCCCGGCCCCTCGGGCGGCGGCGGCCAGCGCCTCGGGGATGGCGCCGAAGCCCCGGCGGGGATAGAGGAACGTCCGCCCCTCGGGACGGGCACCGCGGGCCAGGCGGCGCACGATGTCGAGTGGCGACGAGGCGCTGACCCGGCGCCGGGCCAGCTCGCCGGCAAGCTCGCCCGGCGACGTGTCCCACAGCTTGCGGGCGTACGGGGCGTAGAAGGCGTCCAGCACCGCGGGACCCAGGCCGGCCCGTACCACCTCGGCGAACGTGTCCTGCCGGGGGCGGCGCAGCGGACCGGTCACCGCGTCGGCGGCAGCGCGGACAGCGAACGACCGGGGAGTGCGGCGCACCAGGTCGGCGGTCCGCAGCGGGAAGGCTAGCCAGCGGTCGAGCAGCCGGATCCGCCCGTGCCGCGGGCGCATCTGCAGGTCGTCGCCCAGCAAGTCCCGGACCGCGGCGAGGATCGGCGCCGGTGTCGCGGGGTGGAGCCGGTGGCTGCCGTGGTCGACCCGCATTCCGGCGACCTCGAACGACCCGGCCATGCCGCCGACCGCGCTAGCCCGCTCGACGACCACCACCTGGTGCCCAGCGGCCGCGGTCCGCCAAGCGGCGGCGAGCCCGGCGGGGCCCGCCCCGACGACTGCGATCACCGGCGGCTGAGGACCCGGTCGGCGGGATCGACGTCATCGCTGACGCCAGGATCGGCTCCCGCCCCCGCCTCGGCGGCTGCGCCATCCGGTGGGACCGGGAACATGACGGCCGGGGGGCCGTCGAAGGTGACCACGACCCGGTCGCCCCGCCCGAACCGGGGCGTGGCGGCGGCGCGGGCGCGCACCGACGCCCCACCGTCGGGACGCACCAGGTACACGGTGTCGTGGCCGTAGTACTCGCTCAGCTCGACGGTGGCGGGGACGCCGGCGCCGGCGGTTCCGCCCGGGTCGAGCGGGTCGAGGCGCAGCTGCTCGGCGCGCAGCACCACCTCGACGCGTCCGTGGGCCGGGCCCGACCGGGTGACGTCCAGCACGACGTCGCCCACCGGCGTCGTGGCGCGGTCGCCCCGAGCCTCGCCCGCCACCAGGTTGGCGTCGCCCACGAACGTGGCCACCCAGCGATTGGCCGGCCGGGCGTAGAGGTCGGCGGGACGGGCCTGCTGCACGATGCGCCCGGCCTCCATGACCGCGACCTCGTCGCCGAGGACGAACGCCTCCTCCTGATCGTGGGTGACGAACACGGTGGTGACGCCCAGCTCGGCGAGCAGCTGGTGGACCTCGGTGCGGACCTGCACCCGCAGCGCGGAGTCGAGGTTGGAGAACGGCTCGTCGAGCAGCAGCACGCCCGGCTGCGGCGCCAGCGCCCGGGCCAGCGCCACCCGCTGCTGCTGACCGCCCGACAGGGTCCCCGGCTGGCGATCGCCCAACCGGTCGAGCCCCACCATGTCCAGCGCCGCCGCCACCCTGGGGCCCTGGCGCTCGGTGCGGGGCAGGCCGTAGCCGACGTTCTGGGCCACGGTCAGGTGCGGGAACAGCGCCCAGTCCTGGAACACCATGCCCACCCGCCGCTTCTCGGGCGGGACATGCACGTCCCGCTCACCGTGGTTGCGGGCGGACAGCAGCCGGTCGCCCACCCGCACCTCGCCGGTGTCGGGCCGCTCCAGCCCGGCGATCGTGCGCAGCAGGGTCGTCTTGCCGCAGCCGCTCGACCCCAGCAGCGCCACCACCCGCCCCGGCTCGACCCGCAGGTCGACGTCCCGGAGCACCTCGGCCGCGCCGAAGCGCTTGGACACCCCCCGCACGTCGATCGCCACCGGTGCGTTCATCGTGCCTCACACCGTACCGGTGGCGACCCGAAGTTCGGAAGGTGTACGTGCCTTCTCCCTTCAGAGGCGGCGATCGAGGACCGCCATCGCAGCGTTGTGGCCGCCGATGCCGCTGACACCGCCGCCCCGGCGGGCGCCGGCGCCGCACACGAACAGGTTGGGGACGTCGGTCTCGACGCCCCAGCTCCCGGGTGCCTGCCCGGGCGCGTCGTCCTCGCATGCCCAGGGCCAGCTCAGGTCGCCGTGGAAGATGTGGCCGCCCGGCATGCCGAGGCTCGCCTCGAGCTCCCGGGGACCGACCGCCTCCACGCAGGGCCTGCCCTCGGCATCGCAGGCCAGGCACCCGGCCAGCGGCTCGGCCAGGTAGGCATCGAGGCCGGCCAGGTGGCGCCGCACGGCTTCATCCAGCAGTGCAGCGGCGCGATCGTCGGCGTCGCCGCCGAACAGGCGGGCGGGCGCCTGCAGGCCGAACAGGGTCAGCGTGTGCGCCCCCCGGGCCGCGAGGTCCGGACCCAGGATCGTCGGGTCGGTCAGCGTGTGGCAGTAGACCTCGCCGGGCAACGGATCGGGCAGCCGGCCGGAGGTCGCCGCGGCGTGGGCCGACCCGAGCGCCTCGTAGCCCTCGTCGATGTGGAAGGTGCCGGCGAACGCAACGGCGGGGTCGTGCCTGCTGCGCAGTCGCGGCAGCCGGTCGAGCACCATGTTGATCTTCACCTGGGCGCCCTCGGGCGAGGTCGTGGGTGCGCCGCCCCGCAACCGGTCCAGCACCGCGGGCGCCACGCCGGCCAGCACGAACCGGCCGGCCACGCGGCGCTCGCCGCCGGCACCGCCGTGGTCCACGTAGAAGACCTCGGCGTCGCGGCCGTCGGCGTCGACCCGCACGACGTCGGCGCCGGTCACCAGCTCGGCGCCGGCGGCGCGGGCGGCCCGTTCCAGCTCGGCGGCCACGGCCCCCATGCCGCCGATCGGCACACGCCACTCACCCGTGCCGTTGCCGATCACGTGGTAGAGGAAGCAGCGGTTCTGCCGGAGGCTGGGGTCGTGCGCCGACGAGAAGGTGCCGATCAGGGCGTCGGTGAGCACCACGCCCCGCACGGTGTCATCGTGGAACGTCTCCTCGAGCGTCTCGCCCAGCGGGCGAGCGACGAACCGCTTCCAGCGGTCGTGACCGAGGCGCTCGCGCACGTCCCGGGCGGCGGGCAGCGGATCCAGCAGCGTGGGTGCCACCGCCTCGGCCAGGCGGGCGGCGTCGTCGTAGAACTTGCCCCAGGCGGCGTACTCGCGGTCGGACCCGGTGAGCGCCCGGAACGACTCGGCCATCGCCGGACCCGGGCGGCGCTCCACCAGCAGGCCGAGGTCGGCACCCTCGCGGCGCACCGGCGTGAACGAGGCGACTGGCCGGGACGCCAGCGTGATCCGGAGCCCGAGGTCGGCGACGATGCGGTCGGGCAGCAGGCTGACGAGGTACGAGTAGCGCGACGGCCGGGCGTCCACCCCGGGGAAGATGCGCCCGCTCACCGCTGCGCCGCCCACGTGGTCGGCCCGCTCCAGCACGCAGACCGACAGTCCCGCCCGCCCCAGGTAGGCGGCGGCCGCCAGCGCGTTGTGCCCGCCCCCGACGATCACGACGTCATAGCGGTCGCGCATCGTGCCCACCGTTCTGTCAGTGCTCACGCGCGATGTGGCGATTCAGCGCTGACAGAACGGGACGCGAGCACCCTCAGCGCAGCGGCTCGGGGAGGGGCCGGGCGTGGACGATGGCCAGCCGCTTGGTGGCCCGGGTGAGCGCCACATAGAGGGCCCTGGGCCCCTGCGCTTCCTCGTCCACGATGGCGGCCGGCTCGACCACCACGGCGGCGTCGAGCTCGAGGCCCTTGACCAGGCTCACCGGCACGAGCGTGACCTGGGCCTCCAGCCCGTTGCGGGCGGCCCGGCCGTACTCGATGCCGGCCCGGTCCAGGGCCCGGGCGACGTCGTCGACCAGGGTCTGGGGGGCGATCACGGCCACGCTGCCGGGGTCGACGGCGTTGCGCTCCTCGGCTGCCACCCGTGCGACCCGATCGGCGATTTCGTCGACCGTCGTCTCGACGACCCGCGGCGGATCGCCCTGCTGGCGCACCGAGTCGGGCGGTTGCAGGTCGGGCGCGGCCACGGCGAGGACCTTGGCCGCCAGGTCCATCGTGGGCTTGGGGATGCGGTAGCCGATGGTCAGCTCGGCGTGGCGAGAGGGGCGCTTGTCGGGCAGGTGGGTCAGGATCTCGTCCCAACCGGAGTGCCCCCACACGCCCGTGGCCTGGGCGATGTCGCCCACCACCGTCATCGAGCCGTTGAGCGACCGGCGGGTCAGCATGCGGAGCTGCATCGGCGACAGGTCCTGCGCCTCGTCGACCACGATGTGCCCGTAGGTGCGGATGTCGTCGGCGTCGGCGCCGTTGTTGCGATCACGCCGTCGCCGGGGCTTGGGGCCGAGCAGCGCCCGGGCCTCGTCGAGCAACGGCACGTCGTCGTGCGTCCAGACGACGCCGGTCACGTCGTCGGACCGGGGTCGTTCGAGGGCGGCGCGCTCGTCGTCGTCGAGGTGCTTGGCCGCCGCCAGGTCGATGAGCGCCCGCGATCCGTACAGGTCGTGGAGCAGCTCGGCGGGGGTGAGGACCGGCCACATCCGCTCCAGCGCTTCCCGCACCTCGGGAGTGAGGCGGAGCCGCTCCCGCACCTCGTCCGCCGTCGTCGGGGTCCGGCTGACCTCGGCCAGCGCCACGAACAGCTGCGACTCGACGAACCGCCGGCCGGCGTTGTGCAGCCGGAAGCGGCGGCGGGCCTCGGCCACGATCTCGGCCGTGCGCTCGGCGGGCAGCACCAGCGTCTGCAGGCCGTACGGCACCCGCAGTGGCCGGCGCAGGCCGCGCTCACGGTCCCGCACCGCCTTGGCCAGGACGGCCGCCATGCGGGCGTCGCCCTTGATGCGGGCGGTGGCGGGCCGGTCGTAGCCGCTGACCCGGACGTCGTCGACCAGGTCGGCCAGCACCGCCAGCTCGACCCCGGCCTCGCCCAGGCTGGGCAGCACCCGCTCGATGTAGCCGAGGAACAGCCGGTTGGGCCCCACGACCAGCACGCCCTGGCCTTCGAGGGGGAAGCGGTGGGTGTAGAGGAGGTAGGCGGCCCGGTGGAGGGCCACGACGGTCTTGCCCGTGCCGGGGCCGCCCTGCACGACCAGCACCCCGGCCAGCTCGGACCGGATGACCTCGTCCTGCTCGCCCTGGATGGTGGCGACGATGTCGCTCAGCCGGCCCGTGCGGGCCTCCTCGAGCGCCGCGATCAGCGCGCTCTGGCCGCGCACCTCGCGTGCCTCACGGCCGTCGCCGTCGTCGACGACCCGGAACTCGCCGTCGAGCATGCCGGCGCCCTCGCCGAACAGCTCGTCCTCGATGCCGAGGAGCTGACGGCCCCGCGTGGCGAAGTGGCGGCGCCGCACGAGACCCATCGGGGCCCGGCCGGTCGCCCGGTAGAACGGCTCGGCCACCGGCGCCCGCCAGTCGACCACCAGCGGCTCCTGGTTCTCGTCGGCCACGGCGACCCGGCCGATGTAGAAGGTGTCGCCCCCCTCGGAGCGGGACTTGTCGATGCGACCGAACACCAGGCTGGCGTCGCCCAGGTGCAGGTAGTCGAGGCGGCTGGCGATGTTGCCCTCGATGATCTCCCGCTCCCAGCGGGCCTGCTCGGTGCCACCCCTGCCGACCTCGACCATCGACCGCAGCTTCGTGGCGGACTGCCGAGCCCGCTCCAGGCCGTCGTAGGCACGGTCGATGTACGCCTGCTCGGCGGCCAGGTCGGGGTGAGTGGCCAAGCGCTCCTCCGCTGGTCGAGGAACGGACCATGCTACCGGGTCAGCGCAGCTGTGGGGAGCCCCCGGCCCTGGCTGGGACCTGGCTCGGGTCGCCCGCGCCGGCACCGGTAGCGTGACCGCTGATGCCCCCGCCGGCTGACGCCCCGTTCCTGCTGGCCTGCCGCAACCTGCCGGCCGAGCGGGTGCCGGTGTGGTTCATGCGCCAGGCCGGGCGGTCGTTGCCGGAGTACCGCGCCCTCCGGGGCGCGGGCAGCATCCTCGACGCAGTCCGTGACCCCGAGCTGGCGGCCGAGGTCACGCTCCAGCCGGTGCGGCGCTACGGGGTGGACGCCGCCATCCTCTACAGCGACATCGTCGTGCCGGTGGCGGCCCTGGGCTTCGGGGTCGAGATCGTGGCGGGCGTCGGCCCCGTCGTCGAGCGTCCCTTCCGCAGCGCCGCCGACCTCGATCGCCTGGGGGCGTTCGACCCCGAGGCGCACTGCCCCTGGGTGCAGCGGACCGTGCGCGCCGTGGTGGAGCAGCTGGGCGACGTGCCGCTCATCGGCTTCGCCGGAGCCCCGTTCACGGTCGCCAGCTACCTGATCGAGGGCGGACCGTCGCGCACGCTGGCCCGCACCAAGGCGCTGATGCTCGGCGAGCCCGACCTGTGGTCCCGGCTGCTCGACCGCCTGGCCGACATCGCCGCCGCCACCCTGCGGGCCCAGATCGAGGCGGGAGCGGCGGCCGTGCAGGTGTTCGACAGCTGGGTGGGGACGCTGAGCCCCGACCTGTACGAGCGGGCGGTGCTGCCCGCCAGCGCCCGGGTGTTCGCCGCATTGGCCGACCTCGGCGTGGCCGCCATCCACTTCGGGGTCACCACCGGCGAGCTGCTGGCGCTGCTGGCCAAGGCGGGAGCGCAGGTCGTCGGCGTCGACTGGCGGGTGCCGCTGGACGAGGCCCGCCAGCGGCTGGGGCCCGACGTCGCGGTGCAGGGCAACCTCGATCCCGCCGTGTGCCTGGCGCCGTGGCCCGCGGTGGCCGAGCGCGCCCGCGACGTGCTCGTCCGCAACGGCGGACGTCCGGGCCACATCTTCAACCTCGGGCACGGCGTGCTGCCCGAGACCGACCCGTTGATCCTCGAACGCCTGGTCGAGCTGGTGCACTCCTGGGAGCCGGAGGCGGGCCGATGACCGTGCCTTCTCGGGGGCTGCGCCCCCGCGCCCCATCGCCGCCCGGCTCAGGTCACGAGCTGCGCTCATGACCACCCGGCGGGGCCTGGTTGTCATGGCCTACGGGACGCCCGCGGCGCCCGACCAGGTGGAGGCCTACTACACGCACATCCGGCGCGGGCGGGCTCCGTCGCCCGAGCAGCTCGCCGACCTGATCCGGCGCTACGGGGCGATCGGAGGCGTATCGCCGCTGGCGGAACGGACAAGAGAGCAGGTGGCCGCCATCGGCACCGCGCTCGATGCCGCCGAACCCGGGACGTGGCGGGTCGCGCTGGGAAACAAGCACGCGCCCCCTTTCGTCGAGGACGCGGTGGCGGAGCTCGCCGACGGCCCCGGGAGCGGCGACCGGCCGGAGCGCATCGTGGGACTGGTGCTGGCCCCCCACTACTCGCGGGCCTCGGTGGGCGAGTACCACGACCGGGCGGCGGCCGCGGCCGCCGAGCACCGCATCGCCTATGTGGGCATCGACACCTGGCACGACGAGGCGGCGTGGCTCGACGCCCAGGCGACCCGGGTGCGTGCCGCGCTCGACGCGCTCCCCGCCCAGGCCAAGGTGCTGTTCACCGCCCACAGCCTCCCCGAGCGCGCCCTGGTCGACGACCCGTACCCGGACCAGCTGCGGGCGTCCGCCACGGCCATCGCCGACCGGGCCGGACTCGACCCCTGGTCCGGCTGGGCCCTCGCCTGGCAGTCGGCCGGCCGCACCTCCGAGCCCTGGCGCGGCCCTGACGTGGCGGACGTCATCCGCGACCTGGCGGCCACCGGCCGGGCCGAGGGGGTGCTGGTTTGCCCGCAGGGATTCGTGTCGGACCACCTGGAGGTCCTCTACGACCTGGACGTCGACGCCCGGCGGGTGGCCGAGGGGGGCGGCCTGGCCTTCGCCCGTACGGCGTCGATCAACGACGACCCCGCGGTGATGGCCGCGCTGGCCGGACTGGTGCGGCGCACCGTCGCCGAGGCGCCGGCCGTGGACGCGAGGCCGTGACCGTGTCTCCTCGGGGGCTGCGCCCCCGGACCCCATCGCCGCCCGGCTCCCTGGCGGTCGCGCGGTCGACCGGTCACGAGCTGCGCTCGTGACCGCCAAGGTCGACCTCGCCGTCGTCGGCGGGGGGATCAGCGGCCTCGCCGCCGCCTGGGAGGGGGTGCGGCAGGGCGCCGAGGTGGTCGTCCTCGAGGCGGGTGACGCCCCGGGCGGCAAGCTGCGGACCTCACCCGTTCCGGGCGCCGGCGTCGAGCTGGACGAGGGCGCGGATGCCTTCCTGGCCCGGGTGCCCGAGGCCGTGGAGCTGTGCGACGAGCTGGGGCTGGGCGGTGACCTGGTGTCGCCCGCCACCGGCACCGCGTACGTGTGGAGCGACGGCGCACTCCGCCGGCTGCCCGCGGAGCAGCTCTTGGGTGTTCCCACGGACATCGACGCGGTGGCGGCGTCGGGGATCCTGTCGCCCGCCGGCGTCGAGCGGGCGCGTGCCGACCTCTCGTCACCCGACGACCGGCCGTCCGGGACTGGCCAGGGCGACGAGAGCATCGGGACGCTGGTCCGGCGCCGGCTCGGGGACGAGGTGCTGGACCGCCTGGTGGCGCCGCTGATCGGCGGCATCTGGGCCGGCGACTGCGACCGGCTGTCCCTGCGCGTCGCCGCCGCCAACCTGGCCGCCGCCCGCGACCGCGACACCAGCCTGATCCGGGGTGCGGCGGCGGTGCGCGCCGAAGCGGCCGACGACGGCACCGGCGACAACCCGGTGTTCCTGGCCCCCCGCGGCGGCATGGGCCGCCTGGTGGCGGCGCTGACCGACCGCCTCGGCGAGCGGTTGCGGTGCGGCGCACCGGTGACCGCACTCGAGCCGGACGGCGCCGGCTGGCGGCTCGTGAGCGGCGGTCGAAACGGTCCCGCCGCCGCGGCCGTCTCGGCAGACCGGGTGGTGCTGGCCACCCCCGCGTACGTCACCGCGCCCCTGCTCACGACCGTCGCGCCCGACGCCGCGGCCTTCCTGGGCGGCATCGACTACGCGTCGGTGGTGCTGACGGTGCTGGTCGTGCCCCGCCACGGCATCGATCACCCGCTCGACGGGTCGGGGTTCCTGGTCCCCCAGTCGGCGGGCCGACTGCTCACCGCCTGTTCGTGGATGACCTCCAAGTGGGCTCACCTCGGCGTCGACCCGTCCACCGCCATCCTCCGGGCCTCGGCGGGACGGGCCGGCGACGACCGGGCCCTGCGGATGTCCGACGGGGAGCTGGTGGCGGCGCTCGTCGACGACCTGCGGGACACGGTGGGCCTGAAGGCCGAGCCCACCGGTGTCCGTGTCACCCGCTGGCACCGCTCGTTCCCCCAGCCGCGCCCGGGACATCTCGACGCCCTCGCCGCCGCCCACGCGGCGGTGGCCGTGCGAGCGCCCGGTGTGGCCGTCACCGGTGCCTGGGCGCTGGGTGTCGGGATCCCCGCCTGCATCCGCGCCGCACGGACCGCCGTCGCCGCCGGGGCCAGCGCCCACGGCTAGCCCCGTCCGGACGTCAGGTCTCGTCCCCGTCCCCTTCCCTATGCCGGCCAGCCGCGGCGACGAGCTGACCCCGGGTCGTGAGCCCCAGCTTGGCGTACACACGACCGAGGTGGGACTCGACAGTCCGCCGGGAGATGTACAGGCGCTGACCGATCTCGGTGTTGGTGAGGCCCTCGCCGACCAGCCCGACGATCGCCTGCTCGGACGCCGTGAGACTCACCCACCCCTGGGTGGCACGCACGGCCACGCGCCGGGGTCGCATGGCCAGCCCGTCGTCGCGCAGGTCGGCGCGCAGGCGGGCGTGGAGCTGGTCGGCGCCGAGCGTGTCGTAGGCGGCGAACGTCTCCTTGGCCAACCGGCGGGCCTCACCGGCCTCTCGGCGGTGTGCGGCCACGACGGCGGCGTCGTGGTGCGCCGCTGAACGTCGTCGCCCGGCGTGATCCCCACCGACACGCCGAGGACCAGCTTCCCTTCCGCCGACACGTCGCTGATGCCCAGTGCCGCCAGCTTGGCCTGGAGCTGCGCGGCCCGGACGTCGACCTGCGACTGCGCCGTGATGACGGTGATCGAGTCGGATGTAAGCGACGTCAGCGTGGCGTAGCTGTTGGCGAGCTGCACGGGATGCGTTGCCACGCTGTTGCTCAGGAGTGCCTTGGCCATTCTCGGACGGTAGGGGCGGGCGCACGGACTGTCTTGCGTAGCCCTACGCAAATGGATCGAGTGCTGCTACAACCGTGGACCATGGCGGAGCGATCCGGACGTCTTCCGCTGACCGTCGTCAGCGCCGTGTTGCTGGCTGCCGCAGTCGGCGTGAGCGGATGGGCGGTCACGGCCGACGACGGGCCGCGCCCGGAGGCGTCGACGGCGGCCGCCGTCGCCACGACGACCAGCACCGAACCCCCGACGACCCTGGCGACGACCACCACCGTGGCCACGACCACGACAGCTCCGCCGGTCACGCTCCCGACGCCGGAGCCGGTGCCCGACGACGAGGACGCCCCCAGCCCGGTCGTCGTCCACGGGACCCTGGCCCTGCCCACCATCGGCGTGGAGCAGCCGCTGCACGAGGGGGTCACGCTCACCGCCATCGACCGGGGGCCGAGCCACTGGCCTGGCACCGCCATGCCGGGTCAGCCCGGCAACGTCGTGGTCGCCGGCCACCGGGTCACCCACACCCAGCCGTTCTACGACCTCGACCAGCTGCGACCCGGCGACCCGCTGGTGTTCACGCTCAACGACGGCACCCGCTCGACCTACGAGCTCACCAGCACCGAGATCGTGGCGCCCGACGCCATGCACATCGTCGACCAGACGTCGCAGCCGACGGCGACGCTGTTCGCCTGCCACCCCAAGGGATCGGCGGCCCAGCGCATCGTCGCCCACTTCCGGTTGGTGGGCTCTTAGAGATCACCCGTGGCGTCGGTGACTCCACCCCCGGCCGGGGGCCGGGTCTGGGCCCGCTGGCCCCGCAACTGCCACAGCAACCTGGCGGCAACGGCAATCAGCAGCAGCGCGAACAGCACGTTCGACGTCGTCTCCGACATGCCCACCGAGACCTGCGACGCCACGAACGCCGACACCACCCCGGCCAGGCCCACGATCACGGCAATGGGGATGTCGGCGTTGCCGTTCCGGCGGTTGCGCCACGTGCCGATGATCGACGTCGGCACGATGACCGCCAGCGACGTGCCCTTGGCGACCGCCGGCGGTATCCCGAACAGCACCACCATGGCCGGCACCATGATGATCCCGCCCCCGACGCCCAGCAGCCCGGCGAGGATCCCGCTCGCCGCACCCAGCACGAGCAGTCCGACCACCGCGGCGACGTCGAGGTCGGCGCGCCCGCCGGCGTCGGAATGGTCGATCAGCAGCCGCACCGCCGTCGCGGTCAGCACGCCGGCGAACGCGAATGCCAGCGCCCGCTGCGGCAGACAGTGCAGCGCGTGGGTGCCGATGAGCGCTCCGCCGACCGCCGCACCCGCCAGCAGCGCCGCCACCGGCCAGTCGACCTTGTCCTCCAGGGCGTAGCCCAGCGTGGAGGACACGGCGATGGGCAGCACCGCGGCGAGCGAGGTGCCGTGGGCCAGCCGCTGGTCCATGGCCATGGTCAGCACCAACGCCGGCACGATGAGGATGCCCCCGCCGACCCCGAACAGCCCGGACAGGAAGCCCGCCACCAAGCCGACGACGGCGGCGCGGGCCAGCCGGGAGCGGGCGTGCTCGGCGGTGCTCAGCGCAGCCTGGGTCGACACAAGGGCTCCTCGAAGAGTCTGCCGAGTCTGCTGTCCCGCTGCATCGGGGCACAAGGTGGGCCGGTACCGGAGGAGCGTTGATTCACTGAAAGTTATCTTGACTGGCGAACACCTGTTCGCTTACTATCGGAACATGCCCGAAACACCGTCAGCCACCACGGCCGCCGTCGTGTGCACCGAGGTCGACGGGCTCAGCGCCGCGTTGTGCGAGCTGGCCGGGCACATCCATGCCGCGACCGCCGAGCTGGTGCGGCTGCTAGGTCGGCTCGATGCCATTGACGGCTGGCAAGGCGTGGGGATCCGCTCGCTGGGCCACTGGGCGTCGATCTATCTGGGTATCGACCTGCGCACCGCTTCGCTTCAGGCCAAGGTGGGCCGCCAGCTCGAGGAGCTGCCCGCCATCGCCGCCGCGGCGACTGCGGGTGAGTTGGGCTGGTCCAAGCTGCGGTTGGTGGCCCAGGTGGCCGAACCCGAAAGCGACAAGAAGTGGCTGGAGCTGGCCCGGGAGATGTCGGTGGGTCAACTCGCTCGGGTGGTGGGCGCGTATCGGCGGGCGGCCGAGACCGACGACCCCGACCGCTCTGAGAACCACCGCGAGCGTCGCGGCATCTGGCTGTTCGACGAACCTGACGGCCTGGTGCGCGTCACCGGCCTGCTCGAACCCGACGACGCCGCCGTGCTGCGCGCCGGCCTCGCTGCCCAAGGCGAGCGCCTCTGGCGCCACGACGGCAACGACCACACCGGCGACGATCCCGCCGAGACGGGTGCCGACCACCCGGCGGCACCGGCCCGCAGCGACGTACCGGCAAACGACACGGCGGCCCGTCCCACCGACGACGCCGCCCCCAGCACACCCACGACCGGTGATCCCGACGACGCCACCACCGGCGGCGCAGCCAGCGACGCGGCGTCCACCGCCGCAGGCGCCGGCGTCGGCGCCGGGGCGGCACCGCCACCGCCTGTGGATGCTGGTGCCGGAGAGCCGGCGTGGCCCAGCGAGGTGGACCCGACCCTGGCGGCCCGTGATCCGGTGGCGTCGCGGCGGGTCGACGCCCTCGTCGCGCTGGCCCGCGCCGCCCTGGCCGCCGGCGACCGGCCCGACGACGCCGACGACCTCACCGAAGTCCTCTTGGTGGTCGATCATGACGTCCTGTCGCTCCACGCCGAGGTGGGCCGCAGCCAACTCCACAACGGCCCCGCCATCGCCAGCCACACCGCCCGGCGGCTGTGCTGCGACGCCCGCATCCGCCCCCTGGTCCACCGCGACGGCCAACCCCTCGACCTGGGCCGCGCCCACCGCCTGGTCAACCGCGCCCAACGCCGCGCCCTGCGCTTTCGCGACGGACCCGGCTGCGCCTTCCCTGGCTGCACCGCCCGCCACGTCGACGCCCACCACCTGGTCTTTTGGGACGACGGCGGCGCCACAGATCTTGCGAACCTGTGCTTGCTGTGTCGGCATCACCACCGGCTCCTGCACGAAGGCGGCTACACGGCCACGCTCATCGACGGCCACCCCCGCTTCTACCGACCCGACGGCACCCCCATCAGACCACCCGACCCACCACCACCCGACCCCAGCCGCGGCACCACCCACCTCCGCCGCCGGCACCGCAACGCCGGCCACACCATCACACCCCACACCGCCGAGGCCCGCAGCGGCGGCGCTCCCTGGTGGTCACCCCAACCCACCCTCGACGCCCTCTTCACCTGACGAGCGCCGGCAGCCGTCGCGGCGCCGACATCGCTCCGTGACGGGCCGTCGCGCGATCATCGGCCTACCCATGACTCCTCTGCGACCCACCGTCGGCGCCGTGTTCCGCCGGGAGCGGCTGCCTGACGTCGCCTCCCTGGCGGCCGGGGCGGTGACCGCCCTCGCGCTGCCCCCATGGGGCTGGTGGCCGCTGGCGTTGGTGGGGCTGGTAGGGCTGGACCGGCTTATCGCCGACCAGGCGCGACGGACGCGCTTCCGGCGGGGGCTGCTGGTCGGGCTGGGGCTCTACGTGCCCTCGCTGGCGTGGATGCTGGACATGACCGCTCCCGGCTACGCGGTCGCCGCCGTCTTCTACGCGGCGCTGCTCGGTGTGGCCGCCGCAGTCGTCCCGGCGGCGGCGCCGGGGCGGTGGTTGGCGCTGCCGGGGGCCATCGCGTTGGTCGAGCTGCTGCGCTGGTCGTGGCCGTTCGGGGGTGTTCCGCTGTCGAGCCTGGCGGTCGGCCAGGTGGCGGGGCCGCTGGCCCCCGTGCTGCGGATCGGCGGGGCGCTGCTGCTCGTCGAAGCGACCGTGATCGTGGGGGTGACCCTGGCGGCGGCGCTCAACCGGCGCTGGCTGGCGGCCGGTGTCGGCGTGGTCGTAGCGGCGGCCGGGGTCCTCGTCGCCGTCGCCGGTCCCCGCGGCGAGCAAGTCGGCACGCTGCGGGTGGCGCTGGTGCAGGGGGGCGGGCCGCAGGGCACCCGGGCGTCCGACACCGACGAACGGGAGGTGTTCGAGCGACACCTGGCTGCCAGCGAGGCCGTGGACACACCCGTCGACCTGGTGGTCTGGCCGGAAGACATCGTGGACGTCGCAGACCCCGTGGCCGATACTCGAGAAGGCGGTGAGCTGCGCGCCCTGGCGCAGCAGCTGGACGCGCCGCTCGTCGCGGGCGTGGTCGAGGATGCCGGTCGCGACCACTTCCGCAACGCCGCCGTGGCGTACGACGCCGACGGTGAGATCGTCGACCGGTACGACAAGGTCCACCGCGTCCCGTTCGGCGAGTACGTGCCCCTGCGGTCGCTGGTCGAACGGTTGGGGGGCGAGGACCTGGCCAGCCGCGACGCCATCGTCGGCGAGCGCCCCGCCGAGCTCGACACGCCCGCCGGGCACCTGTCCGTCGCCATCTCCTGGGAGATCTTCTTCGGCGACCGAGTCCGCGAGGGCGTGGAGGACGGCGCCGAGATCGTCCTCAACCCCACGAATGGCTCGTCGTTCACGGGCACCCTGGTCCAGACCCAGCAGGTCGCCACCTCGCGCATGCGGGCCATCGAGAACGACCGCTGGGTCCTGCAGGTCGCACCGACCGGCTTCTCGGCCATCGTCGGACCCGACGGCACCGTCCACCAGCGCAGCTCGGTGTCGGACCCGGCCGTCCTCCAGCAGACCGTCGGCATGCGGGAGGGGACGACCGTCTACACACGCCTGGGGCTGCTGCCCGCCTGGATCGTGGCGCTGGTCTGCCTGGCGCTGGGTTGGGCAACGGCTTGGCGGCAGCGTTGCCGGCGACGCGAGTCGGAGCGACCACGGGCCGCCGGCCTGCTCGACGTCGAGGTTGACAGCGCGACGGTGGTCGCTGCCAGCGACGGGGACGATACCCTGCCGGCCGTCACTCCAGGCCGACGATCAGGGTCACCGGCCCGTCGTTGACCAGCGCCACCTGCATATCGGCGCCGAAGCGGCCGGTCGCGACCGTGGCGCCCAGGGCGCGCAGCTCGGCGACAACCGCTTCGACCAGCGGCTCGGCCTGTTCTGGCGGGGCGGCAGCGACCCAGGACGGACGCCGGCCGCGAGAGGTGTCGCCGTAGAGCGTGAACTGGCTGACCACCAGGATCTCGCCGCCTGCATCGCCGACGGAGCGGTTCATGAGTCCGGCGTCGTCGTCGAAGATGCGGAGGTGCCACAGCTTGGCGGCCATGCGCTCGGCCCGGTCGAGGTCGTCGGCGTGGGTGACACCCAATAGGACGCATAGCCCGGGCCCAATGGCGCCCACCTCGGATCCGCCGACCGTGACGCGGGCGCTCGTCACCCGCTGCACCACCGCTCGCACACCCCCGGCGTAGCAGACAGCCGTACGGCGTTGGTGCGCCTCATGGGCGGAGCGCCGGCGACCAATGGGCCAGCGGGCCGGTGACACGCGATGGGCTGTCGAGGCGATCGCCGTTTCGTTGGGGACGTTGGGCCGGACGACTCGCCTAGCTGCCGAGGTCCTAGCTGCCGAGGTCCTTGTTCTCGGGCACGAACTTGCTGGCGATGAACGTCGCGCCCTGCGGGTCGCCGATGACCGTCATCCGGACCCAGGGGGCGTCGAACGGCGGGACGATCACCTTTCCGCCGAGCTCGGTGGCCTTCGCGGCCGTGGCGTCGGCGTCGTCGACCGCGAAGGTCACGCTCCAATGCGCCGGCGTGTCGGGCTGGTCGTCCGGGATCGGATTGATGCTGGCCACGACGTCCTCGAAACCCACGGGTCCGCCCATCTCTGCGATCGCCTTGCGGAGGCCGGGGTTGTCGCGCTCGAGGTAGTCGCCGTAGCCCGGCAACGTCCACATCACGCCGGCATCGAGGGCAAGCGTGGTCCAGCCGAACACCGAGCCGTAGAAGGACTTCGCGCCGTCGACGTCGCGGGTGGCCAGACCGTTGAAGTTGAGCGAGCCCGGCTCGTTGACGACTTGCGCGCCCCTGTGCTGCCTCGCCTGCCAGACGCAGAATGCGGCGCCCTCGGGATCGGTGAACACCGCCATGCGCCCGAAGTCCATGATGTCGAACGGCTCCATCATGACTCCCCCACCGGCATCGCGAACCTTCGACGCCGTGTCATCGGCGCTGTCGACCCAGACGTAGGTGTTCCACATCGCCAGCTGCGGGGCGGCCTCGGGGATCGACCCGACCGCGGCCACGTCGCCGCCGCGGAGCCGGGCGACGAAGTACTTGCCCTGCGACCCCGGTGGCATCACGTCCTCGAACTCCCAGCCGAAGAGGCCCCCGTAGAAGTCGACCGCCGCGTCCGGGTCGGGCTGGCTCGTGTCCACCCAGCAAGGAACCCCGGGGATGTATCCGTTTCGATCGGGCATCGCTGCTCCTTCCACTCGCTGCGCGGTCGCCGCACCCTGTGGGCAATCTAGGTCAGGGCCTGTCGACCGCTGGCGTCCCCCAGCGCCCTCGACAACTTGTTACGGTTCGGTGTCGCGGCAGGCTGGGAGAAGCAATGACATACAGCTTGGGGGTCGATCTCGGCACGACCACGAGCGCGGCCGCGCTGCGCCGGGGCATCGGGCTCGAGGTCTGCGCGCTGGGCGACCTCGCAGCCACCATGCCGTCCGCGGCGCTCGAGCGGGCCGACGGTTCGATCCTCGTGGGCGAGGAGGCGGCCGAGCGCTCCCCGTACGACACGACGCTGGTGGCCCGCCACGTCATGGCGCGCCTCGCCGATCAGGACCCGATCGTGCTGGACGGCCGGCCGCAGGACCCGGTCCGGCTCACCCATGCCCTGCTCGAGACCGTGATCGACCGAGTCCGCCGGCTGTACGGCGATCGGCCGCACGAGCTCGTCCTCACCTATCCGCTGTTCCCGCCCGGTGGCTCGGCGGCCCTCCTCGACCGGGTGGCCGAAGCCTCGGCCGTCGAGCGCGCCCTGCTCCTCCCCCATCCGGTGGCGGCCGCAGCCAAGCTTGCCCAGGATGTGGACATCTCGGTCGGGACCACGGTGGCCGTGCTGGACTTCGGTGGCGGCTCGTTCGAGGCGACCGTGGTCCGCCGGACGTCCGACGGCTTCGACGTGGTGGGACCGCCGGGCGGGCTGGCAGACCTCGGCGGGGTGGAGATCGACGACGCCGTGTTCGCCCGGGTCGACGCCGCGCTCGGCCACGTGTTGCAGACCGTGGCGCCGGACGATGCCGAAGGAATGGCCGCCGTCCGGCGCCTCCGGACCGCGTGCCGGGCGGCCAAGGAGCAGTTGTCGTACAGCGCGGAGACCACCGTGGAGGTGGCCCTCCCCCACTTGTCGACCTGGGTGCCGATCACCCGGGCCCAGCTGGAGGACGACATCCGGCCCTGGCTCATCGCCGCCGTCGACGTGGTCGCCCGCACGATCACCGCGGCCGGCCTGAGCCTGCCGGACGTCCATGTCGCCCTGCTGGTGGGTGGGTCGTCGCGCATCCCGCTGTTCGGTGAGCTGGTCGCCGCCCGGCTGGGGCTGCCCATCGTGACCGACCCGTTCCCGGAGCTGACGGTGGCGCTGGGGGCGGCGCTGTTCGGTCAGGACAACCCGGCGCCGCGGCCCCCGTCCGGCCCCATCGAAGGCGACGATGTCGGCGCTGGCGACGACCTCCGAGCGCTGGCCGCCTGGTTCGCCGACCCGGGGGCGAACCCGCCCGCCGGGGCAGGGGTCGTGCCCGAAGCGACCATGCCCTCGGGCGACCTTGTGGGAGACCCACCGGCCCGCGCCGACCCCGTCGCCGACGATCAATGGGCGGACGATGCGTGGGACGGGTGGGACGAACCCTTGGAGGACGCGGAGGCGGACCTGTCGGCGACCGTGTCCGAGCGGCCTTTCGCCGGGCCCACGACCGGGGAGACCGATCTGTGGGGCGCGCCGTCCAGGCGGGGGCGCCGACGAGCAGCCCAGGGCGGTGATGGGGACGACGACGCGTCGATGGATCCGCCGACCGACAGCGACCAGGGCGACGGCGAGGGCACGAGCCCCCGCCTGGTGCTGGCGCTCATCGGCGCAGCGTTGGCCGTGGTCGGCATCGCCGGGGCAGCACTGGCCGCGGGCATGGGTGGCTCCGACGATCCGGGCCTGACCCTCGTCGACCCCACCCGCTCCGCCATCACGACCTCGACCACCACCAGCACGAGCACGACGACGGCCACGGCACCAACGACGACCGCCGAGCCGCCGAGCACCACGACCGAGCCCGAGGACGAGTACGAGTGGGAACAGCCGCCACCCCCGCCCACCGAGCCACCGACCACGACCACCACGGCACCACCGACGACGACCGCCGTGCCGCCGACGACGACGTCGACCACCACCCGCTCGACCACGACCATGACGAACTGTCCCGGGCCGCCGACGACACCGCCACCGTCGACGACCAGCACCACCGATTGCCCGAGGCCCCGGGATTGATTCGAGCCTCCACATACCCCCCAGAGGTACGCTGATCGGTCTGGCCGCCGGTAGCCTTACTCACTGGTAACCACGACGCTTCCTCCAGCTGGGCGGACCGCGGTCGTGGCTGGGTGACCGCGGCGCCGGGCCGGCGGTCTTGACCGCACGGTCAGTAGGACGGAAAGGTTGCAGGAATGCATGCCGAGCAACGTCGGTTGCGCATCGCACTGCTCGCCTACAGGGGCAAGCCCCATGTGGGCGGCCAGGGCGTCTACGTGCGCCATTTGTCAAAGGCGCTCGTGGACGTCGGGCACCACGTCGAGGTTCTGGGCGGGCAGCCGTACCCGCAGCTCGACCCCCGGGTCCGCCTCGTCGAGCTGCCCAGCCTGGACATCTACAACGACTACTTCCCGATGCGGATGCCGGGTCTGTGGGAGCTCAAGAGCTGGACGGACTTCGTCGAGGTGGCGGCGTTCTCGGCAGGCCAGTTCCCCGAGCCCCTGGCGTTCAGCCTGCGGGCGTGGCAGCACCTGCACGGGCGCCGCGGCGACTTCGACCTGGTGCACGACAACCAGTCCCTCGGCTACGGGCTGCTCGCCATCCAGCGCGACGGCTTCCCGGTGCTCGGCACGATCCACCACCCCATCACCGTCGACCGGCGGCTCGAGCTGGAGCACGCGCAGGGCCGGTACAAGCGGCTGACGCTGCGCCGCTGGTACTCGTTCACCGCCATGCAGACCCGGGTGGCCCAGCGACTGCAGCGGGTCGTCACCGTGTCGGAGAGCTCGTTCAACGACATCGTCGCCGACCACCGGGTCGACCCCGACCGGATGGCCATCGTGCCCGTAGGCGTGGACGTCGACCTGTTCCGGCCCCTGTCCGGCGTCGAGCCGGTGCCCGGACGCCTCATCACCACCGCCAGCGCCGACGTCACGATGAAGGGCCTGAGCTACCTGCTGGAGGCGCTGGCCAAGATCCGCACCGAGCGCGACGACGCCCACCTGGTGGTGATCGGCAAGCGCAAGCCGGGGGGCAGGTCCGACGAGACGATCGGCCGGCTGGGCCTCGAGGACCACGTCGAGTTCGTGAGCGGGGTGCCCGACGAGCGCATCATCGAGCTGTACGGCGAGGCGCAGCTGGCAGTGGTGCCCTCGCTCTACGAGGGCTTCTCGCTGCCGGCGATCGAGGCCATGGCCTGCGGTACCCCGCTGGTGGCGACGTCCGGTGGCGCGCTCCCGGAGGTCGTCGGCCACGACGGCGAGGCCGCCCTGGTCGTGCCGCCGGGCGACAGCGAGGCCTTGGCCGCCAAGCTGCGCTGGGCGCTGGATCGACCCGACCTGCGCCAGTCGGTCGGCGCCGCCGGCCGCCAGCGGGTCGTCGACCAGTGGTCGTGGCGCCACACGGCTCAGCGGACCGTCGAGCAGTACCGCATCCTCCTCGACCAACGGGACGGCGCCCGCCAGACGCCGGCCGATCGGAGGGGCGCCTGATGCTCACCGTGGATTACGACCGGCTCGGGCTCGCGCCCGGAGACCGCCTGCTCGACCTCGGCTGCGGCGCCGGACGCCACGCCTTCGAGGCGCTGCGCCGCGGCGCCCGGGTGGTCGCGTTCGACTACGACGAGGCCGAGCTCAAGGACGTGGGCACGATGGCGGCGGCCATGGACGCGGCCGGCGACATCCCAGCTTCGGGCCGCAGCACCACCACCTGTGGCGACGCCACCCGGCTGCCCTTCCCCGACGGGTCCTTCGACCGAGTCATCGCCGCCGAGGTGCTGGAGCACATCGCCGACGACGGGGCGGCGATCCACGAGCTGGCCCGGGTGCTGCGCCCGGGCGGCACCATGGCCGTGACCGTGCCGGCCTGGCTGGCCGAGCGGATCTGCTGGGCGCTGTCCGACGAGTACCACGCCCCGTTCGTCGAGGGCGGCCACGTGCGGATCTACAAGCGGTCCGAGCTGCGGGCCAAGCTGCGCGCGGCCGGCGTCGAGCCCCGGGGCGCCCACCACGCCCACGGCATCCATGCCCCCTACTGGTGGCTCAAGTGCGCTGTGGGGCCTACCAACGACGACAACCGGCTCGTGCGCGCCTACCACCAGGTGCTGGTGTGGGACATCGGCGGCACGCAGCCGTGGCATCGCTTCACCCGCCTGGCCGACCGGGTCCTGACCCCGGTGATCGGCAAGAGCATCGTCCTGTACGCCCACAAGCCGGCGGCGCAGACCACCGCTCGGGCCGAGGTCGCGGCGTGAACCTCGTCGGCGTTCCTGGCATCGTCACGGCGCGCCACCTCACGCAGACGGTGGACGCGGTCGCGGAGTGGCAGCTGCCGTCGGGCATGGTCCCCTGGTTCCCCGGTGGCCACGCCGATCCCTGGAACCACGTCGAGGCCGCCATGGCCCTGACACTGGGCGGGCGGCACGCCGAGGCCGAGCGGGCGTTCCTGTGGCTGGTCGACCTGCAGCGGCCCGACGGCGCCTGGCACCAGTACTACCTGGCCGACCGGGTCGAGCAGGACAAGCTCGACGCCAACGTCTGCGCCTACGTGGCGACGGGCGTGTGGCACCGCTGGCTGTGCACCCGGGACCGCGGCTTCGCCGAGACCATGTGGCCGGTCGTCGAGAAGGCCATCGACTTCGTGCTCGACCTGCAGACGCCCCGGGGCGAGATCCTGTGGGCCCGCCACGCCGACGGCACACCGTGGTCGTTCGCCCTGCTCACCGGTTCGTCGTCGATGTGCCACAGCCTGCGCTGCGCCATCGCCCTGGCCGAGCTGCTGGGCCACGAGCGGCCCGACTGGGAGCTGTCGGCGGCCCGGCTGACGCACGTGATCCGCCACGTGCCCGACGCCTTCTCGCCCAAGCACCGCTGGGCGATGGACTGGTACTACCCCGTGGTCACCGGCGTGATCGTCGGCGACGAGGGGCGCCAGCGGCTGGCCGAGCGCCACGATGCGTTCGTGATGGACGCATGCGGGGTGCGCTGCGTCTCCGACCGCCCGTGGATCACCGTGGCCGAGACGTGCGAGTACGCCATGGCCAACCTGGCGGTCGGCAACGACGACATGGCCGCAGAGCTGTTCCGCTGGGCCCAGCGCTACCGCACCGACGACGGCCGCTACTGGACGGGCACTGTCTTCCCCGACGAGAACCGGTTCCCAATGGGCGAGCGGTCCACGTACACGGCCTCGGCCGTGGTGCTGGCCGCGGACGCCCTGGCCGGAGCGTCGCCTGCGAGCGCGTTGTTCACACGACACGACGAGGTGCTGCCAGCGCTGTTCGAGGCCGACGCCGACGCCGAGGGTGCCGTCACCGACCGGGACTGACCGCTTCTGTCAGCGCTCACGCGCGATGTGGCGTGTCAGCGCTGACAGAACGTTGGAGGACCCGCAGCGACCCCACGGTCCGGCGCTCGGTGAACCGGCCGCTCGCCAGGGCGGGCAGGTAGATCTGCTCGTACGGGGGGCGGCCGCCGTCGGCGGGATCGGGGAACACGTCGTGGATGACCAGCAGCCCGCCGGGCGCCACGTGCGGCGTCCAGCGCTCGTAGTCGAGGCGGGCTGGCTCGTCGCCGTGGCCACCGTCGACGAACAGCAGCGCCAGCGGCGTGCTCCAGTTCCCCGCCACCGCCGGCGAGTCGCCCACCACCGCGACCACCGTGCCCTCGAGGCCGGCGTCGTGCACCGTCCGCCGGAAGACCGGCAGCGTGTCCATCTTGCCGACCTCGGGATCGACCAGGTCGGGCTCGTGCCACTCCCAGCCCGGCTGGTTCTCCTCGGATCCCCGGTGGTGGTCGACCGAGAACAGCACCCGCCCCCGCTCCCGCGCCGCGGCGCCGAGGTAGATCGCCGACTTGCCGCAGTAGCTGCCCACCTCCAGCAGGGGACCCTCGACGCCGACTCCGAGTGCCGCCTCGTACAGCGCCTGGCCCTCGTCGGCGGGCATGAAGCCGCGGGCGGCCTCCGCCTTCGCCCGCAGCTCCGGATCCATGGTCACCGGATGGACCGTAGCTGCCCGCAAACTTTCGGCTAGCAAGGGACGCCATGGCCGCCCCCGCCACCGCAGACTCGGGAACCCATGGCCCCGATGCCCGCACGATCGGGCTGTCCGTCGGCGCCCTGGGGGTGGTGTTCGGCGACATCGGGACCAACCCGCTGTTCGCCATGCGCGAGGCGTTCGAGGGGCACGGCTACGAGCTCGCGGTCTTCGAGGACAACGTGCTCGGCCTGCTGTCCCTCATGTTCTGGTCGCTGATCCTGGTCATCTGCGTCAAGTACCTCGCCTTCGTCATGCGGGCCGACAACCGAGGCGAAGGCGGCATCCTGGCGCTGAGCGCGCTGGTTACGCCCAAGGAGCCGCCGGTGCGGGGGACCCGCTGGGTCATCCTGCTCATCGGCCTGATGGGCGCGGCGCTGCTGCACGGCGACGGTGTCATCACGCCCGCCATCTCGGTGCTCGCCGCCGTGGAGGGCACCACTATCGCCGCCCCCGACCTCGACGCCGTGGTGGTCCCGGCGGCGGTCGCCATCCTCGTCGGCCTGTTCATGGTGCAACACCGGGGCACCACGGCGATCGGGCGGGTGTTCGGACCGGTCATGGTCGTGTGGTTCACCACGATCGGCGTGCTGGGCCTGGTGAACGTGGCCGACGTCCGGGTGTCCTCCGGGCGGTCAACCCGGGTCACGCCGTCTCTTTCTTCGCCGACAACGGGTTCCGTGGCTTCCTGGTGCTGGGAGCCGTCATCCTGGTCGTGGTGGGGGGCGAGGCCCTCTACGCCGACATGGGTCACTTCGGCCGCCGGCCCATCGTGCTCGGGTGGTACGCGCTGGTGCTGCCCAGCCTGCTGCTGGTCTACTTCGGTCAGGGCGCGCTCCTGATCGAGGAGCCCGAGGCGATCGACAACCCCTTCTACCGCTTGGCGCCCGAGTGGGGGCTCTATCCCCTCGTCGTGCTGGCGACCATCGCGACGGTGATCGCCTCGCAGGCGTTGATCTCCGGCGCCTATTCGCTGACTCGGCAGGCGGTCCAGCTGGGCTACAGCCCCCGGGTCCACCACACGTCGGCGACCGAGATCGGCCAGATCTACATCGGCGCGGTCAATTGGGTGCTGATGGCCGCCTGCGTCGGCCTCGTGATCGGGTTCCGGAAATCGGCCAACCTGGCCGCCGCCTACGGGTTCGCCGTCACCACCACGATGGTCGTGACCACCATCGTGTTCTACTTCGTGGCGCGGGAGCGGTTCGGCTGGAGCCTTCGGTTGGTTGTGCCGCTGTGCGTGCTGTTCCTCGTGGTCGACCTGGCGTTCTTCGGCGCCACGCTGTTCAAGATCCCCGATGGCGGCTGGTTCCCGCTGGTGGCCGCCATCGTCGTCTTCACGCTGCTGACCACCTGGCGGACCGGCCGGCGCCTCGTCCGCGAGCGACTGGTCCGCGGCGGGATCCAGCTCGCCGACTTCGTCAGGGACGTCGCCGAGGACCGGCCCGTGCGCACGCCCGGGGCCGGCGCCTACCTGGCGTCGACGCCGGGGGTCACCCCGCCGGCACTGTTCGCCAACCTGGAGTACAACGACGCCGTCCACGAAACCGTGCTGGTGGTCTCGGTCGTGGCCGGTGAGGTGCCGCGCGTCGATCCGGACAATCGGACCGAGATGGCCGACCTCGGCGCCGGCTTCCACCAGGTCACGCTGCGCTACGGCTTCATGGAGGACATCGACGTGCCCCGGGCGCTGTCCCTCGAGGCGGCGCCGAAGCTGGGCGTCGACCTCGACAGCCTCCCGTACTTCCTGGGCCGGGAGTCGCTGCGGGTCACGGCCCGGCCGGGGATGGCTCGCTGGCGGGAACACCTGTTCGCGCTGATGTCGCGCAACGCCACGAGCGCGGCCACCTACTTCGGTCTGCCCCCGGAGCAGACGGTCGAGCTCGGCCTCGCCGTGGAGCTGTGATCAGGCGACCGGCGGCACGAGGGCGTTGGCCTTGGCCACCGACGCGAACCAGGCGGCGCTGGGCTTCGGCTGGCGGGTGAACGTCTCGCGGTCCACCGACACCAGCCCGAACCGGGGCCGGTAGCCGAAGGCCCACTCGAAGTTGTCGAGCAGCGACCAGTAGGTGTAACCGCGCACGTCGATGCCGTCGGCTAGGCAGCGCAGGACGCCCTCCAGCGCCGCGTGCACGAAGGCGATGCGCTGATCGTCGTCGTTGGTGCCGATGCCGTTCTCCGTCACCAGCAGGGGGACCCGCCCGCCGGTGAACGACGAGGCTCGGCGGAGGCACGCCTCCAGCGCCTGGGGCCAGTACTCGTAGCCCATGTCGAGCACCGGCACGCCCTGCTCAGGCGGCAGCATCCCGTCCGGGCCCAGGCGCATGCGCGAGTAGACCTGCACGCCGAGGAAGTCGTCGCCCTCCGTCGCCTCCAGGAACACGTCCTCCATGTCCCGTTCCATCTGGGCGCGCTGCGCCTCGCCGCCCTCGACCGCCTGATACTCGGTCATCGACAGGGTCAGCCCGACCGGCACCCCGGGTGCCGCGGCCCGGATGGCGTCGACCGCCTTGCGGTGGGCGTCGACGAACACGTCGTTGACGCGCAGCCGCAGGTCGTGATCGGACTTGCCCGGCGGGAACACGCCCAACAGCCAGCCCATGGTGGCGACGATGTTGGGCTCGTTGATCGTGCACGCCCGGCGCATGACGTCGCCCAGCTCCCCGGCCAGCCGGCCGCAGAAGGCGGCGAACCGGTCGGCGGTGGCCGGATCCTCCCAGCCCGGTTGCCCGACCGCCAGCCACCGGGGCGTCGTGAAATGGTGGAACGTGACGGTGGGCTCGATGCCCTGGGCCAGCAGCGCCTCGCACTGGCGCCGGTAGTGGGCCACGGCGGCCGACGACCATTCGCCGTCCTCGGGCTCGATGCGGCTCCACTCCACCGAGAGGCGGTAGGTGCCGAGCCCCAGGTTGGCCACCAGCGCGATGTCCTCCTCCCAGCGGTTCCACGAGTCGCAGGCGTCGCCCGACGGCTCGGCGCACGGGCTGGCGGGATCGTGCTCCCAGGCCCACCAGTCGTTGTTCCAGTTGCCGCCCTCGATCTGGTGGGCGGCGGTGGCCGTGCCCCACACGAAGCCGCCGGGGAACGAGTCGATGTCGCTCACGTTGCTCCCCGCTCTTGGCCTTCGGCCGGGCCGCTCGGGCCTCGCTCGCTCTCTCGCCGTCCGGGACGCTCGCTCATCGGGGGAACCCTAGGTTGCCTCGGGCCGGCCGGTAGCTTTCCCGCGTGCCCCAGGACGCCGTCGACGATCTGGTGCGGCTGCTCGACATCGAGGCGATCGAGGTCAACATCTTCCGGGGCGTCTCGCCCGAGGAGGACCGCCAGCGGATCTTCGGCGGCCAGGTCGCAGGCCAGGCGCTGGTCGCGGCGGCCCGCACCGTTCAAGTCGGCCGGCACGTCCACTCGCTGCACGGCTACTTCCTGCGGGCGGGCGATCCCAAGGCCCCGATCCTGTACGAGGTCGACCGCATCCGCGACGGCCGCTCGTTCACCACCCGGCGGGTGGTGGCGATCCAGCACGGCAAGGCGATCTTCAACATGGCCGCCAGCTTCCAGGTGGACGAGCTGGGCTTCGAGCACGCCTTCGACATGCCCGAGGTCACGCCCCCCGAGGACCTGCCGGACCTGCGGGAGCGGGCCAAGACCTACGGCAACAAGATGGGCGCCTGGATCGACCGGCCCCGCCCCATCGACATCCGCCACGTCGACTGGCTGCCCCCCGACCGCAAGTCCCCGCTACCGCCACGCCAGAACGTGTGGCTGCGGGCCAACGGGCGCCTGCCCGACGACCCGCTGATCCACACCATCGTGCTCACCTACGCGTCCGACATGACGCTGCTGGACACGTCGATGCTGCCACACGGCGGCAGCTGGTTCGACCCCAGCCTGTTCATGGCCAGCCTGGACCATGCCATGTGGTTCCATCGGCGGTTCCGCGCCGACGACTGGTTGCTCTACGCCCAGGACAGCCCGGCCGCCACCAACGGCCGCGGCTTGTCGCGGGGCCTGGTCTTCACCCGCGACGGCACGCTGGTGGCGACCGTGATGCAGGAGGGGCTGATCCGTGTTGCCCGCTGATCGCGCGTACGGTCCCGGCCCATGCAAATGATGCGCGGGATCTGGGTCGTGCTGGCGGCGGGGCTGGTCCTGGCCGCCTGTGGCGACGACGGCGACGGTGGCGACGCCGTGGGACCGACCACCACCGAGCGGTCGACCACCAGCGCCGAGCCATCCACGGGCGGATCGGCCACGACCAGCGGCGACGCACCGGAAGCCCCGCTCGACGACATCGAGATCGCCGCCACGCCGGTGGCCGAGGCGGACTCTCCCACCTCGCTGGTGGTCCGCCCGGGGTCGCCGACCCTGTACGTCGCCGAGCGTGCCGGAACGGTGCGCCCTGTGACGGTGGCCGGCAGCGGCCTCGACCGCAGCTACGACGTCGGCGACGCCGTGCTCGACATCAGCGATGAGGTGGTGGCCGACGTCGAGCGTGGCCTGCTCGACATCGAGTTCTCCGAGGATGGCGCCACGCTCTACGTCAGCTTCAGCCTGGCGCCCGACGGCGACACCCGCATCGTGGAGTACGCCATGTCGGGTGATGCCGTGGACACCGGCTCGCGGCGGGAGCTCCTGGCGGTGGACCAACCCTTCGCCAACCACAACGGCGGGGACGTCGAGATCGGGCCCGACGGGTTCCTGTACGTGGCGCTCGGCGACGGCGGCAGCAGGGGCGACCCGATGGGCAACGGCCAGGACACGCAGGTGCAGCTGGGCAAGATCCTGCGGATCGACCCGACGCGGCCGTCCGGGGGCCGGCAGTACGGGATCCCGGCCGACAACCCGTTCGCCGACGGTGCCGCCGGTCGGCCCGAGATCTGGCTCTACGGCGTGCGCAACCCGTGGCGGATCGCCTTCGACCGCGCCACCGACGACCTGTGGGTGGCCGACGTCGGCCAGAGCGAGTGGGAGGAGATCGACCTGCTGCCGGCCGCGGCCGGCGGCGGGCGGGGCGCCAACCTCGGCTGGGTCGAGATGGAAGGGACCCACCCCTACGAGGGCGGCAGCAACCCCGAGGGCGCGGTCCTGCCGGTGTTCGAGTACTCGCACGACGAGGGCTGCTCGGTCACCGGCGGCGTGGTGTACCGGGGATCGGCCATCACCGGCCTCGGTGGCGCGTACCTGTTCGGCGACTACTGCCAAGGCGACCTCCGGGCGCTGCGGGTGCGGGACGGCGAGGTGACCGAGGAGCGCACCTTCGACGCCCACGTCGACCAGCTGGTGTCGTTCGCCGAGGACGCCGACGGCGAGGTCTACGCCCTGTCGCTGGCCGGCGGCATCTACCGGCTCGACCCCGCCGGCTGAGTGCGGTTAGGGAGGCAGGTCAACGTCACGGCAAGCCAGCCGTCGTCGGTGTCCTCGCCCGCCGGGACCAGGCCGAGGGCCGCTGCGGCGTCATTGACCGGCCCGCGCTGGCCGACCAGCACCCCGCTGACCACGAGGGTGCCGCCGTCCGCCAGGGCTGCCCGCAGGGCCGGTGCCATCTCAACGAGGTCCGGCAACAACAGGTTGGCCACGACCAGGTCGAACGGCTCCTCGCTGGCGACCACGTCGTCGAGCGGGGCGGGGGTGACCACCAGCCGGTCCTCGACGGCGTTGGGGGCGGCGTTGGCCCGCGACGCCTCCAGTGCCGCCGGGTCCCGGTCGACGCCGACGGCGTGGCCCGCGCCCAGAGCGAGGGCGGCGATGCCGAGCACGCCGCTGCCGCAGCCGGCGTCGAGCACGCGCTCGCCGCCCCGGACCAGCCGGTCGAGTGCCGCCAGGGCCAGCCGCGTCGAGGCGTGGGTCCCGCTCCCGAACGCCCGCCCGGGGTCCACGACCACCTCCGCCCGACCCGCGCCGGGCGGAGCCGGCACCCATGGCGGCCGCACCAGCAGCCGCTCGCCCACGGTCACCGCCCGGGCATGGGCGCGCCAGGCGTCGAGCGCGCCGTCGAGGTCGACGGCCTGCATCTCGGCGGGCCAGCGCGG
>OCZV010000017.1_pt1 | contig 61853 bp, 58 predicted proteins | sample 1539051 | NCBI WGS metagenome assembly OCZV01 (sample SAMEA3113581, study PRJEB22503) | soil metagenome
ATCAAATAATCCATTCCGACCGGCTTCTTAATATAGCATTATAATTCATCAAGATCTGGAAATTCACTTTTGAATTCACTATAATATTCTTCGAATGCTGTAACGAAACATACCTTGACTTCACTATCTATTTGGTTTAGCTTTTTATACAATTCAAAACCGTTCATTTGTGGCATATTAATATCCAATAGTAACAAATCGTATGCTCCCTTCTTGAAATTCGTCAGTGCTGACTTTGAACTATTAAAAACCTCTAGTAAATCCAACGTGATTTAAAGCCAACTTGAAAAACCTAGCGATATCCACATCATCATCTACGATCAAAATTCTTTTATTAATAGTAGTAGGATGGATGGTCGGCTGTGGTGAAGTATTAGCTCTTACATTGAAGATAGAGCTCTTACATTGAAGATAGCCTGCGTTCTGATGTTCTTTTCGAACTGATCACCTGAGAGGGCAGAACGATTTGAATATGGATTCCGGTCGGGGAGGACTGAGTGGTGTAGTTCATTATTCTATAATCATATATTCCATTTTTACATGGAATCATTAGAAATATCTTCGCACATATGGGATCGAATTTTATCGAAATATCAGGATATCATTCTTTTGTTAGTTAACAGTATTTTAGGTTTTAGTTAAATTGAAATTAATATTGAGGCTACGCATAAAGATTTGTATCCTTTTTGCAAATTGACACTCTTTGTCATTTAATATTTTAGCGCGCAACTGAATCCTGTAATAAAAAAGGATTTGAGTGGCTTCATAAAGATCGTCGCTTTGCACATGAAAAATCATAAGAAATTGCAAAGGACCTCGTTAAAATTGGGGGAATTGGTCATTTCCAAAAGCCCATGCTTTCCCTTGGCATTCTATCATTTCTTGCTAAGGTCCTCATTCTAAGCTCTAACTGCTTCTTTCATGCTTTTTTTATGCTTAGCATGGCCATCAAAATGTTCTATTCTTTTGTATCCGCCTTAACTTAGCCAGTAGATCGGAAATCTGTGCGTGAGTTAGGTTAGCATCCTTGATCCGGTCAACATCTACATTAAGTTCTTTTAATTCTTCAAAGGCTAATGTATCCTCTACCGTATCAGTTAGTTGTTTTAACGTAAAAGGCTTTTGCATCAATTCAACCACCTGTCTAAGTTCTTTTACAGAGTTCTCTAGAGTTTCCTTTACGTAAGCAGACGCAAAAATTATTCGTTGGTGGGGATCTGCATTCAGTATTTCTTTAGCTACTTCCATACCATTCATACCTGGCATACTATAGTCTAAAATAACGACGTCATATGGAGAAGCATCAGTATTGGTAACTATCTTTGATTCAGTATTTGAATTTGGGTGGGAATCAAAATTTATCTCGTCTGCATAAGCTTTATTTGGTTGCGCTAAATTTGACGCCAAATTCTTAAGTGTAGTAAGATAGTCTCTAAGACAATCTGAACCATTTGATGTAAGGACTACATTATGATTATTTTTCTCTAAGGCTTTCTTGTACATTATTGCTATGTCAAGGTCATCTTCAGCTATCAATATACGCATTTAGGATACGCTTAGTATGAATTGTTGGTTGGTATATATATTAAGCCGTTATTTACTCTATGCGGCAAATAGGAGCAGGGGTATGCTTATGTTCGCTTTTGGCAATTAGATCGAGTATTCGTCGTACATCTCTCTTGCTGTTATCCAATTTGTATTTATTATTGGCAACTAGAGGAGCACTTTGAGAGTTCGAATAACTCATGTCCCTTTTTCGTTTACTAGAATTGTCAAGTTGCTTAAGCATAGAATCAATTTTCTCATATTCCAATCCGATTTCTCCTTCTGTAGTCTGGCCTCTCCACAACCTTGCACTGCTTTTCTTTGTGGCAATCTTTAAAGGAATTTGCAAGAATTCTGCGAGCTCTCGGACCTCGGTCTTATAAAGGTCGCCAATGGGCATTAGATCGACAGCCGAGTCACCATACTTAGTAAAGTAACCCAATCGAAGCTCACTCTTGTCCCCCGTACCCAAAACAAGCCTATTCATTGCAGCTGCGTAATAGTACAAAATTGACATTCTTAGTCTAACTAGAAAATTAGCCCTCGCTAACTTATTTTTTGGAAAGTCTCTCAGAAATTGGTTTTTTGCCTTGCCAACTTCTATAACTTTGTAATTGATTCCTAGCTTCTTTGCAAGCCTCTCTGCATCTGTAGTATCATTCTGCGGCGTTACTGACGAATCTGGGAGAATCAGACCGAAAACTTTTTTCGTTCCCAAAGCGTTGACCGCAAGACAGGCCGCAACTGAAGAATCTACTCCGCCACTCATACCGATTACAACACCTCTTGATTTTCTTTTACTTACTTCAGACTTGATAAATTGTGAAATTACTCTTATGATTTTGCCATTACGCTTTTTGTCCATTATTTTTGTGGATCTGATTGAAACTACCTTTAAGTATTTTACTAATCTTGAGTTATTCAAAATATATCCTCCAGTCATAACCTTGAACAAGAATACTAAAGCGATTAAGCATCGAAGAGTGGTTACGTAGATAACCGAGCTCTATAACGTAGAGCAGATGTTAGCTTTGGCATTCAAATGCTCAGTTGACCCGTTAGTGAACAACCCACCAAATACATCGAGAAGTCAAAAGCCTAAATCAGAACCAGCTGCTGCTCCTGTTCAACGCACTCTAAGAGCAAGGTTTAAGCTGTCTCGCCTAAGCCATGTTGTGGTTGAGATCAAGTATTTATCACTCAATTTTTTGACGACAATCTTACAACATGCACAAGATTATTTCATGACCCGGGTTTCGATGACTGAAACCCGGTTTTAATATTAAAAGAAGTGAAGAGATGATCGAATGATGGAAGATAAAATGAAAGTAGTAGTAGATTTCATATTAGATTAAACTTGTAGGCATTGGTAACAAGTATAATCAGAGATAATGTTTTGCCATAAACTTTGGCCTTTCACAGATCAGTATTCCCCTTTTCCAAATTATGGCAGTTGCCATTGTATCAATACTTCTGAGTAGTTAGACCGGCGAAAATGCACAAAGATAATCAATGAACAAATTAAAAGCTATTTGTAACATCCAGGTCAGTATGGTTTGGGCGCTTAGTATCGTATAGATGTGCATCAATCTTAATCTTGAGATTTATGGAAATCTAATCTCAGTTAAGAGCATACGTACTACGAGTATCCTATTATGATACTGGATAAAAGCAATTTGCCAAAATATCTTGATTAATTCCCTGGCATATGAGATGCACTTTTCTAATAATTATGAAAATCGTTAACAAAGGGGGGGTATGCAGATATACAGATTAACGTTCATATACTTTTTTGCTCACCTAATCAACACATGGATGATAAAAGTGCTAGTGGTGTTGGCAAGGAAAAAAATAATTCAGACTCCCAGGAAAAATATGGGGTCAATGGAGATATCTCCAAAGATTATGACACAATCTTAAAAGAAAGTGCGGTCCTTACGACCGTTTCAGGATTTCTCTTCGCTTTCCTACTTAATATTTCAATAAATAGACCCAGCGATTTCTCTTTCGAAGACGGTATAATTCTTATGATTGCTCTATTTACGATCACTTTTGCCACTTCTTTCCTGTCTATGCCGGTTTTTTACCATCATCTACAGTACCCGTATCGAAACATTGAAAAATTTAAACTAAGGAGCCACAGATTCATCGTTTTTGGAACTGCACCTCTTTTTATTACATTGTACTTAGGATTATTACTAGGACTCAAGTTTGGGCTGCATTTAGCCTTTGATTCTCCACTTATCGAATCTTGGGCATACATACTTTCGTTGGTCCCATTTGCGACAATTTACGTCTTCTATAGGCTCCGAAAATGAACTAGCTTATATGATCGGTTGAACATTAACCTGTATACTAGTCTTTCTATATGGGCATACAGATAGGTTATCAATTGGTCCCTGTTTCTTACTGCTGCGCTAATTTATTATGGTTGGATTCTCTTTTTATTCTGATAATAGGTCCGTTTGAGCCATAATCTAGCGTAACATGTCAAGATCTGTAATCAAGTCCCAAATTGAACTTTGTCTCATCGCAGGATCCACTTCTATCATTTTAAGAATGCAAGCATCTAGCTGCTCAGTTACGTTCAGATTGTACATAGATGGTGGGTCAACTTTTGTTCGTTTTGATAAAAAAGGAAGAGACGTGGTGATTTTTTGTTGCTTCTGGTTCTTTTCCAGGGTAGAAGGGTCACTTGAATCATATGGAGCAGGCCGCCTCCTCGGTAAGATTTCGTAAAACAATACCCTTAGAGAATAGATGTCAGTTCGCCCATCTATCTCATCTTTATTAAATGCAAACCATTGTTCTGGCGAGCAGTAACCTGGCGTCCCCCCGATCTGCCCTTCTGATGTAGTGGTTGTAAGCTCTAGAGACTCTCTGTCAATTGCATCACCCTTTACAAGACCCCAGTCTGCTACTTTAATGCTTGACTTGCTATCATCAGTAAAAATAATGTTGTCAGGTTTAAGGTCCCTATGGTATACGTTGGAACTATGTGCCTGAGCTAATGCGCTACAGATGGGAAGGATAATCCTTGCTTATCACCTATGTTGGTTCGAAGACATAATTGTTGTTTGAGTTGAATTTTTCATCCATATATTTTCTTAGAGATTCCCCCTTCAAATATTCCATAATTTAGTATGGTAAAAATTTAGGAGGGTCACCACCTATATTCCAATAAAGAATGTTGACTATATTTGGATGATTGAGCTCAGGCAGTATCCTGATTTCTCTCTCAAAGCGCTCTCTACTGAGGTTATCAAGCCTTGTAAGTTCCTTTAGTACAAATTTAGTTGTACTACTGGTAACTCCCCCTTCCTCATGCTCTACCATGACTTCGTATATAGTACCAAACGACCCGGAGCTAATGCACTTTATTACATCATATTTCATTTTATTAGATTGTCGGGTATAGACCGAGCTGATTCTCCTACAGCATTAGCTCCTTCGCTAGCAATACCTATTCCTTGCGCAGTATCATTGCGAGTCGTAGCGACTGCTTCATCATTCTCCATTCTTTCTCCATTATCTTTCTCGAGTAATGTGTGAAAGATGGGCTATTCCGTTTTCTGATTGGGCCACAATTCTGACTTCTACAGCAATGGTCTTACAATTGAGATTCAACGGCAGAACTGTCTTTGGCGATCTCCAAGTGGAGCTCTTTTGGGTTTGCGTGCGCTATCCGGCTATCTAAGATACCATTCATTAATTCTTAGACGAACCCATAGCAATCAATTATATTTATGTTATCTTGTTCTTCTTTGGTTCTATTAACCCCTTTCAAAACGTTGATGACGTACTAGGTCATCTTGATTTTGAAAATGCTTTCCGCATAAATCACATTTAAATACAGTCATACTGGTCGGAGTTACCTCTGGATAATCCTTTCTTTCTTCGCTTGGACTTACTGCCTCAGTTTCTTTTGTGCTCTTGTCCGGTCTAGTTTCACGTATTCGAACATTTGGGTTCCTTCGTGTCTGATCACTGATCTGATTTTCTAGCTTCTTTTCTGGAATATTCTGTTCTATAGACTTCTTGACATGAGAGAGATCATTGAACTGAATATAACCATCCAAGCTTTCAAATAATAATATTATGTCTTGGTCGGCGGTCTTATTTTTCAAATATTGAACTATATCATTTTTGTATGCAGGGAAATTCATTGTCTCAATGCTTTCTAATGCATCATTGAGGAATCTTTCATCATTCATGGCTCTTTCCAGAGCACGATTTATTGAAGCTGTATCAAACGTCGGTTTATGTCTAGAAGTTCCGACTATACCGCTGTTGGATTTTTTATTGCTACTATCAAGTGAATCCATTTGTATGCAACATCTAATGCTGACTATTGCATATATCAATTATATACGAATAAACCTCAATGATATAAGGTTGCCGCACCTATACCAGATGAGCAGCATCAGTTTGAAAATCATTATTAATAATGAAATGAGTTTAGAGTATTTTACTTTAATAAAATCGATCTATATCCTAGATGTAGCATTAGGGACAATATCATCCTGTGCAATTACATTGGACACTGCTGTTATACCGATCCACGAATATGTCAACCCTAGATTGGGCAAATAGAAAATAACCTCTACATATTCACATATTATGATATTTCTTCTGATGCTCTCCTAATGTATCAAGGCTGTCGAATCGCTGCTTACATATATCGCATACTAGAGGATCAAGGTTAGGATCGTCATAGTCAACACCTGGTTCTCCTTGCATATTTAATAGTGGGAAGATATAATATATAAAGTAAGTTAGAATAAATACAAAGTTCTAAATAAATCGAGCACATCGATCTTTGAATCAAGATGCAGATTCTAATGGGCTATAAGAGAGCATTAATAAACAATAATGGAACAACTAAAAGTAATCAAATGGGCAGCGGAAATATAACCAAATGTCATGTTTGCAATTTCGATGTCGAAATAACGGAAATTATAAATGGTGCGAATTTTGATGAGCACTATTTGAGCTGCGGTCACATACAAAATGTCAGCAAGACCACAGAACAGGATTACAATTTGTCTCAGACATGTACTGCTTGTGGACTGACTGCTCGTAATAAAGAAGAACTCGAGGAGCATGTCAGTAATGCCCATCATTAATATTGGGAGATATGTCTAACCATACCCATAACTTTCAATTTTGATGATTAGAGCGATCGCTTTTCGTTGATATCCATAATCCAGGGTTTGGGTAATAGCTAATTTGGGTTCACAAGATATGAATGTGGTCCCCTTTTGGGACTATCGCTCGCTTTGAAGATACTTGCTTGATTGCCAATTTTTCGGTAAGGGCCTAGGCAAATTAATATTCATATTTAACACAAGCGGGATAGTTTTAATAAAGAATTTCAAAGGTTACTAATACGTCATTTCAACTTAATAACAAAGTATTAAATTTCTTATTACCTGTACTGTGTTATGGAGAAATCAAAGCAAAAGGAAGACTTTGTATGGCGGGAATCAATAAACAAACCAGTTTATACTGCAGACGGAAAAGAAATTGGATTCGTAACTTCCATCCAATCTGATAAAATAATAGTAACGTCAGGGCCAGTTTCTCCCGACAGGTTCTTAATTCCGAAGTCGGTGGTGCGAAGCCTTGAAAATGGGACAATACATTTGAAAGAAGATTCTACTCTTATTTCTAGCAGGTATCAATTTGAGTAGTTGCTGATACCTAGAACCGTTATATGATATGCTTTACAATGCTTTTTCAAATGGGAAGTACGGGAAATGCGTTGCGCGAACGCACGGGAGACAATGGGAAGTCATCTGTCAATTATCCACACACTGATGCTATATTAAGTATGTATGAAAATTTTGTTCAGCAGATGCGAGAGCATTTTTCAAAAGTTGACCAGCGCCTATTATTAGACATGGTAAAATATCAGACTTTCTATAAGGATTGGGATGGAAGTGTTCTTCTAAAACTAGTTTACCCAAGTACTAATGTCGACTTAGAATCAAAAAAGAATTGGGTATTTACCAGATTTAATAGAGTCGCATCGATAGAAGAAGACAGAACCTTACGATTTAAGGGGATAAGAATTTATTTACACGTACTAGAGGGAATAATTGAAGAAGATAGAGATATTGAATTTATAACGGGATCTGCCACTCTTACCTCGTCTGACTCATACTCAGCATAATCATAACATGAACCTGCATTAGCGTGGGGTCGGGATGTCATGTGCGACTCGCAGAACCTTTTGTCTAGTTAATATTGCCTCCTTTCTTTTGAGCAGACTGTTCAAGCTCCGATTGATAATTGTTGCTTGAGTTTGCGTTCTTCGTATGTGTCCGTCTATTCTCATTTAACAAACCCTTAAAACTCATTTCGTCTACCTTCCTTCTGAGCTGATATCTCTACGCCTTTTTTCCAACCATTCAATTTTTCCAAAGTGTTTAAGCTGTATGATCTCCTAAATCAACGAATCTCGATAAGCTTGGGTCCCCGTTAATCACGCCCAATGTCTCATCTCCGTACGGTCTTATTTTAGGAGAGGGTCCTCTCAGTCTTAGACTGATTTAAACATTTACTAAGATGTAGTACTATCATCGTAAAAGCATGGTAGATACTGAAAATACCTGACAGAGGGTTAACCTGCAGTTGTAAATATTCAACCTATATTGGCCTGACTAATTTTGTCCTCAGCCGTTAGGATTTATAATGCTAAAAAATAAGGTCAAAGGAGTTTACTGATTTGTGCCTGCGCTCCCTTGTTCGTATTCATTTCCTGTTTGGCCAGAACCAGCTGTTCCTTTCGTCATTCCGCTCTTTCGAGCTTTCTCAGCGGCAGTTTGTGGATCCGTTCCCACTTCCCTTGGTTCTGTAATATTCTCTGTCATTTCTCTCCTGACAGCTGTTGGCTCATGCTCCTTTATCTTTGCAGGTGTCATCGGCTCTTTATACTCATACTCATTCAGAGGGTCGCTTCCAGATCGTCGCTCTTCATTGTTATCATCCCTGCCGACCACAGAGTCTTTAGCGCCAGTTAAAGTGCCCTTAACCTTCTCAGTTAGTTTTCCCATTTCGATAAAAACTTGTTCGACAAACTATAAAAAAGTAGGCAGCAATTTTCGGGGAACATAAAATTCCGTCGGTTTTACCGCACGGTATATGTAAATATTACCGATCTGGATTATCCTGCTCAATGGCTATGATTATTGACGCATTCTTTCTCTTTGTAAGTATCAACGTAATGTTATCTTCATACTGCCTTGAGGCATACGCTATTGTTCCGCTAATTTAATACCGCTGGGCCAGATAAACTACGCATTATACCGTTAAATACTATTACAATCAAGGGAAGTTATAACCGTATGGCATATAGTAAGCTAACCAATAGCAAAGAATCTACAAAAAGTGTAATGGATCTGACCAAACAACCGGTCTACGTACGAAAGAGGAAAGGCAAGGAGCTTGGGGAAATTGAGGCTGTAAACAATAACACAATTGTAATAAAAAAAGGTGGAAAATACTACTATATCCCCGTAGACAATGTGGAAGGGTGGGATGGACGTGCTGTATATCTTATCATTACAGATGACGAGGCAAAGCAATTTGAACAAAAAGTCAAACCCGACAAATCTCAGTACTTTACCAAAGATCAAGGTTACGGTAGCTTGGCCTTAGAAAAAGATAAAAAATTTACAGACAAGCTACCCTTTGTACGCGTGATCAAGAGATCGAAATGAATTATCTTATGGCTTAATGCGGAAATTTATGGAATTGTAACTCACTCACGCACTCGTACAACGATTATAGGTAGTTTACACACTCACCTTGCAGCTTAATGGAGAAATTGATTGATTTCTTTCATCTATAAATAGTATGCTCCCTATAGTATATTATGCGGTTTGATTTTTTCTCGCGAAAGAAGTTCAAATGTCCCCTTTGCGGGAATGGCTTTAAGAGTGATACGGAACTGCGGGAACACAGAAAGGCCGAGCATGAAATGAAGGGTCCTTAAAGCAGAGGAAAAAAACTAGCGACGCCTGGCTGTATGTGGAACTATATGGCGCTATATGGATCGGAACTGCATTCACTTATCTAAAGATCTTTCTCTGATTTCGTGACCAGTTGATTTTTGGTGGTCGGTGGCTAATTCATTATCTAGGAATTCCTTATTACACCTCGGGCAATAATATGTCGCTGTATGGGTATTCATTCCAATCTTCGTGTTACTGCCGGGTCTCCAATTTTTCTGACCCCATATGAAAAGAATTAATAGGCATACGCTCCGTCCGCTGGCCTACACTGATTACAAATATTACGTAGTACTTCATTCTTTTCCTTGTAAGGCTGAATATCAACATCCTCCATGCCACAGGATTCGCATTTTCCCCTCATAGGAGGTCTTGTGCATTATACAATTTAATATTATCAATTTCGGATTAATAATTAACTGTTGTTATCAACATAGTCAACATAGCCAAGAAACAATCGCGATGAGTTTACTACACTTTTCACGACGACAGAATTAATAGCTGAATAAGCCTAGTGATAGATCAAAAGGGCAACTAACTCACACAGCCCTTATAAACAGATCAATATGATATGAGATGCAAAAATATGATATGATGATTTAATTAAAGTATCAGGTCAGGATTAGCAAAAGGCTATTTGACAAAATCAGCTCGTACACGGACAGGTACTCTGAATCGTCAATTTCGTTTTCTGCGTTGAGTACTAGTCTTTCTTTTGGCGATCTTCTTTCCCGTTCTTGGATCTTTACCTTGTGCTCTTTCAACTGACGCGACATAAGCTGAGGCTCTCTTCTCTGATAATCCCTTGTTCTTTTTTACTGCTTCCTTTGCACTTGCAAAATTCTTATAACTCTTCTTGCCTAACTTGACTGGCATATTGCTTATGGGCATATTTATGATTTAAACTATTTAAAGACTTTTTATGTTTCCTAATATCATTAACGAGACATTTAGTTGGAATGTGTATATGGACTCAATCATTTTTTATTATTTGTTGTTTCTAATACATAAAATCATGATTGGGCTGAACATTGATTGCCAGTCCTTACTACCAGACTATGATGGCAGTTGTGTGTGATTTTTCTGAAGTATTCCGAACCGCAGTATATCCCAATTGGATACATTTTGCTGAATATTCATGTACCTTTAAGCGGTCGAGCATCTCCTAGATTCGGCTATTTTCTTTTTTCTCCTCTGGAAAAAGATGTGCTGCTTTGAAATCAGATAATCTTCTATTCTGGCTATCGATCTATAAGATTCTATGCTGCTGCATGCCTCTCTTATTCTAATGTCTATCATATAGCGCCTAAAAAATATGCTCGATTGATCCGCCTGTTGCTCCCTTTGTTATTTAACCGTCTCTATGAAATACATTTTTTATCAGATTAGCTTGACTCGGTGGCCATTTCTTCGGTTCGTGAAGACAGATATCTTTGATTTTCTATGAATCGATTAGTAATTGTAGCGGATCCTCCCAAACATCCTTTTATCCGTCTTATGTAATTTCCTTTCCAACTAGATGAACAAAGAACCTATTAATTTCGACTTAATAGTCATAGGATCGGGTTCCGGCTTGGACGTGGCTAACGCAGCCGCCAAACAGGGACTTAGTGTCGCTCTAATAGAAAAAGATAGGATGGGTGGCACATGTCTTAATAGAGGTTGTATCCCATCCAAATTGCTAATTCACAGCGCAGATATCATGGAATCGATTGGGCGATGTGAAACCTTTGGGATAATTATAGGTGGAACAGTATCAATTGATTTCAAAAAAATGGTAAGTCGAGTAACTAGCATAATCGACTCGCATTCTGAGGGAATTAAAGATGCATACAACGGAGCAGATAATCCTAGAATATTTTACAGTGAATGCAAATTTATTGGCTCCAAAGAATTATTGCTCAAAGGAACGGATACACTTCTGCAGAGTAGTAGCACAACTAGAAAACGCACCAAACGTCCTCCTATTGATCGCAGCTCGGGAAATCAGAGAATTACTGGTAACAAAATCCTAATTGCATCAGGCTCGAGGCCAAGAATTCCAAAAATAAGGGGATTAGACGCTTCTGGTTTTATAACCAGTGACGAGGCCCTGAGGCTGAAAGAACAACCAGCTAACCTTACTATAATAGGAGGAGGATACATATGCTGTGAATTGGCCCATTTCTTTGGAAGCCTTGGAACGATAGTCAATATTATACAGACTCAAAACAAATTAATACCTACTGAGGATGAGGATATTTCCAAAAAATTAACTGACATATTTTCAAAAAAATATAACGTGTATTTGGGTTATTCCACAGATTCGGTTTCAAAGGTTAAAAGTCAGACTAGACGGGCTTTTCAAAACAATAATGTAACTGCTGGAACTGATGATTCTAAAATTTACAGAGTTGTTGCGAAAAATAACGAATCAGGAAATGCTATAAAGATCGAGTCTGATCAACTACTGGTAGCGGTGGGAAGGATTCCGAATTCAGATACACTTGATCTCGGAAAAACTGGGGTGATATTGGATGAGAAAGGTTATGTCTTAACAGACGAATTCTTGCAGACGAATATTCAAGATATCTATTCACTTGGAGATGTCGTCGGAAGGTATCCATTTAAACATAGTGCAAATCTGGAAGCACTGTATGCAACGCACAATATAATTCACGGACAAAACAGGATCCCGGTTGACTATGTTGCAATTCCTCACGCAATATTTACTTCTCCGCAGATTGCAGCGGTAGGTGTTACAGAGCAATCATTGAAACAACAGGGAAAGAAAGAAAATAAAGATTACTTAAAATCCATATACCCTTTCATTAACACTGGGATGGGCCTTGCAATAGAAGATCATGAAGGCTTCGTAAAGTTCCTGGTCGACAAGGAAAGCAGAAAGATCCTGGGCTGTCACATTATCGGCACAGATGCAGCTGTTCTTATTCATGAGGTGGTGTTGGCCATGAAAACTTCTGATTCGATGGGCAATTTTGGGACTATCGATAATATCAACAGGACGGTTCATGTACATCCTGCCCTGTCTGAGGTTATTGCTAAATCAGCTTCCCAGATCTAGATGTAGTTCACATTTTGGTCGGTCAGACTGAGTGTGATACAATAAGTGATGATTTGTATGGGCGTATGCTAGAGTTTGTTTGACTCTTTATCTAATTCTCTTTTCAGTTTCTCGGAGAGTTCATTCATCTCATCTAACGTGGCATCTTCGGGTACAAGTACGGTGGTAGAAGGATCTAAATATCTCTTGAAAGACGCATACAGAATCTCCAGCTCCTTCCATGTAAGCTCTAGAACCATGCTTCTCATATAAAGAATTAACCCTGCACCTAGTTAAGGTTTATTTTGGTTTCTAGTCAGATAATTGAAAATAATGTTAATATTGTTAGCTATGATTTTTAACATGCGAAGTACGGACTGATGGGGAGTAGCCTGAATGGGACCAATTCAAATGGAATAATATTTGAAATATCTCTTTATAAGTAACATAATCTATATTGGAAGCATATTATAGATCAAATTGACGAACTTTACTTTCAACATTATACCTGATTAATAGGAGGTCTTATTATGTTACCATTTCATTTCTATATAAGTGCAAATAAATGGGTAAAAGAATGATAAATTTTGTTAGTTGTAACAAATTTTATAATTTTTCGTTGCTTCGACTGTTTTTTTGAGAGATCACGTTCAATTTTTGAATCGGAGACTTCCCTTAAACTCATCCATATAATAGTCAGAGTCTCGGTCGTTCACTGTCTCCCGGCCTCTGTGATCAAACAACGTTATTAAGGTCACCCTCAGCCTCTATTTCCTACAACGATTAACTTCAGATACGTTAAAGTACTTGCGTTATCAGAGCTGGAGTTATGGAAGATTCAGGCAAAGAAACGTCCATAAAATTTCATGGAATACGGGTCAAAAACGTAATCATTACCCATATGAGGCGTACATCAGACTCGATCTTGGTAGAAAAATTGGATATATCTACGACAAAATATGAGCGAAATGAATCCATTGAAACGATTAATGTACAGGTTGTCGCAGAATATGTAACAATCACTTATTATAGGGATGAGGCCGCAAATGTAATAATCAATAGGGAATTAATTCCAACGCATTCAATTGAACATATTGCAGTCATTGATCATTGAAAAATATTGTCTACCCATGAGTTGTTCCTTGGAATGTCACTGTCAGCCAGAAACGTTAGTTCTTTTGATAGTGGAGCAACTCTAAAAATGTATGGAAGATAACAGCCTTCATATGCTATCAATAATAGCCTTAACAAATCCTAAGTTATCTGAATTGCTTCTTCTAGAATCGATTGGAGTTTCCATAATTAGGGGGGTATTTCTGTGCGATTTATGTTTTAGGAACGCCTCAAATCCCACTTCCCCTATTTGTCCAAGTCCTACGTGCTCGTGTCTGTCTCTGCGAGAGAAGAACTTGTCTTTAGAGTCATTCAAATGTATGAGTTTTAGATGCTGTAAACCAACTTGCGAGTCGAATTTATCCATCGTCTCATTAACTGCTTCCTCTGATGTTAGATCGTAACCTGAAGCGAATGCATGACATGTATCCAAGCATATGCCAAATCGATCTTTTGTGCTACTTGAGTTATAATCGTACAACTTATCAAGTATTATTCTTAATTCTCCGAAATCACTGGCAACAGTGTTCTTCTGACCGGCACTATTTTCTAAAAGTATAGAAACAGTGTTTTCGACCGAGGTCGACTTGATAGCATGCAAGCACGCATGAACCAATTGTTCAACTCCCTTCTTAATTCCTTCTCCCTGATGGCTACCCAGATGAGCTACCAAAAAAGGTATCTCTAAGGCATTACATCGATTTAGTTCATCTATCAAGACATCCACAGATTGATCATAAATTTTCTTATTTGGCGAGGAAAGGTTTGGCAGATAAGGCATATGAACAAATATAGCACTCCTATCGATTTCCTTCTTGCCCTTTCCAACTTTCTCTTTTTTAACGGTAGTGTGGGGTACGTTTCTCGTTGATCCGTTACTATCAGCGCTTCCTGTCAGTTTATTCTTAAATAATGCTACGTCCCTGCTATCCAAAGGTTTGGCCGCCCACCCTCTAGGATTCCTGCTGAATATTTGAAACGCGGTGCACTCTTCCTTTAGTGCATTGTCGACAGAATTTGAAATTCCTCCAGAAATTGACACGTGGAATCCGATCCTAAATCCCAATGCAATAGTTAAAATTGGTTACCGCTTATACATTTTCTGATCACTTACGGCGACCTTGTATAGTCCTAGTGTACTTTTTCAAACATGACCTCAAACGTTTAGGAGAGAAACTAGAATTGTTGATTGGGGTATTTCTTCACTAGTAACTGATTCTGTAGTATTAAATATGTTGTATGTCTAGAAATGTTAGATTTCAAAGAGGCGATAAGAAAGTTGAAGACCGAACTGCTCAATCAATCTAACTTTAATGTTATGGTGAGCAAAATCGGCGATGTTTTAGTTAAAGCACTAGACAAGCCTCTTGGATATGCGATAAACTGGGGAAGGGTTTGGTCATTGTGGCCGGTTCATCTTGAGACGGCTTGCTGTAGTGTAGAATTTGGCGCTGTTTCTGGGCCTAGGTTCGATGCTGAGAGATTTGGGATAATCGAGGCATTTGGTTCTCTCCGACAATGTGATTTAATAGTTGTCCAGGGGACCGTAACGAGAAAGATGGCACCGAGGCTGCGTATGGTTTATGATCAAATGCCCGATCCTAAATATGTAGTGGCAATGGGGGCCTGTGCGATAACTGGTGGCCTATATATTGACTCATATAATGTGCTTCCGGGTGTTGATGGAATCGTCCCAGTTGATGTATATGTTCCAGGTTGTCCCCCTCGTCCCGAGACGTTAATTCAAGGGATTATGCTTTTGCAGGAAAAAATAAAAAGATCTAAGGTAAGGTAATCATATAGTCTTATCTTTCGCAATTATTGTATATTTAGTTGGCAGTAAATTCTTGGAGAATATTTGGATCGAGATAAGTGGGTCTACTAGTCCGGTAATTTGGATTAGCGACAACATGTCATTCTAGAGTCGTGCATGTCAACCGGAAACTCATAATAGTTTGCCTGTCATTTCAACGTAAACACCAATAATAAAGTGAATGGAGTGGAACTGCTTACAAAAATATGCGGGAGTGGCTATCCATACAAGGCCCGCTCAAAGTCTTGATAGGCAGTAGATAGCACCCAAAAGCTGGCTGCAATTTTATTTCCTTTCAACCGACCTTAAATTCTTCTATCATATTGTTATAGTATAGTGCAGCACAATGCAATGGGCAAAATGAATACTTGTATATTCAAATGACTTTCAAAAACTATGTCTGCACAATATGTGCACAAGAATTTACCAGAAAGTACAGTGCACTTAGACACAACCGTACTCTCCATCAGGGACGGGCCAATATTGTTCGTGTGCTTGAATATATTGTCGGAAGAATAAGAGGCGAGTACTCGTTGGCCGATCCGATGCTATTTAGGAAGAATAGATGGCGTTCGCCGTACGGCAATCTGAGCAATTTCCCTTTCGTTAGTGTTGCGCACGACAAACCTGGTTCCCCAGTCCGTGAAAACATGCAGTCTAATGAATATAAGATGAAGCAAAATTCACACGATGAGTCTGTTAAAGGATTTCATCATTCGCCAAAACTTAATGAAGTCAAGTCGCTCTTTGCAAGTCTTTATCCAGGCGTAGATTCGGATATCTTCGTAAAAAAGTTAATAATTGACCTAATCAACAACGGCGGAAACGAAGCTGTCTTGGATAATTATTTGAAGAAGTTGCAATGGGCAAAAGCTATTCTTAGCCATCAGACCAGCTCGAAAGGAGCGGAAGAATCGGTTATCGACAAATATCCCTTGAGTTCACATTTCAAGTTGGGCAAGCTGGTCGATTTGCCTCCAAATGTGATAAATAAGTTAGAGGAGATTCACATTGTTATGAGTAATACCCAACATCCGAATTTTGTATTTGAAACTGTCGAACGTTTAGCCCAGGAATATAGAGTCACAAAAGACCCCAATATCCTAGATGTTGCGTTGGATTATTATAGGAGTGGCCCTGGATCTGAACCTTCCCGACGATATAATGTATAGAATATCGTTATTCTTTTTAGATTGGATTAAGAACCAGCGGGAATAGCTGGAATCTGATATAAGCCATTGAGCCGACCTGGCTGAAGGAGGTGATAGACATTCTCAAGTGATTTCCATTGTGAATAGGCCATGTACGCTCTGACACAAATCCAAAAATAGCATGCCGCCTAAAAATTAAGGTAGCACATAAAGGCTCGATTTAGTGCATGCTTGAAAAATATAATAGGAAACGAAACTTTGCAGAGACTCCTGAACCTGTTGGAACTCCAATTGAGGGACAAAGTAAGGAATTCAGGAGACACTTTGCAATTCAAAAGCATGATGCCAGAAGATTGCATTATGACTTTAGATTAGAAACAGAAGATGGCGTGCTAAAATCTTGGGCTGTGCCGAAAGGAATTTCCCTTAATCCCAAAATAAAGCGCCTTGCTGTTCTTACTGAAGACCATCCGTTCGATTATCTTTTGTTTGAAGGTACTATCCCGGAAGGAAACTATGGGGCAGGAACAGTTCTCCTATGGGACACTGGTCTCTATACGCTGGAAAATGCTAATGAAAAGTTTTCTCATCAATTCGATAAAGGAAAGATTACCTTTAGTCTACATGGGAATAAGGTAAATGGTAAATTTTCACTGATTAGAACAGGTCGGCAAAACCAGTGGCTTTTGATAAAGTACAATGATCAATTCGCATCAGAAGCAGATCTGACATCTTCTATGCCTGATTCTGTGCTCTCTCAGACAAAGGAAAATGCCTTTACAAAAAAGAACAATTCAAGTACTGAATTTTCTAACTCTCGAGCCAATTCTAATTCTAATCTTGTCAACAGCCAGGTAAAAAGTGGTGAAATACATCAGCCAGATTCGATCATGATAGAATTACAACATCTCCCAGCGGTTGATTTCCCAACTAAAATAAAACCTATGCTTGCCACGGCAGTTAATAAACCGTTTAACGATAACAAATGGGATTTCGAGATCAAATGGGATGGAGTTAGAGCTATCCTGTTTTATCACAAAAGTAGAAACATACTTGAGATCAGATCAAGGACTAATAAATCAATTATTCACAGATATCCAGAAATCATCGATGCCATTAAGACCTCCCCGATTATAAGATGCAAGGACTCAGTTGTCCTTGATGGAGAGATAGTGGTTTTAGACAAGCAAGGCCATCCAGACTTTCAAAGTCATCAGACAAGAATGAATGTAGAGAACAGCCTAGATATACAACACCTTTCTAATGAAATACCTGCCACTTTCTACATTTTCGACATTTTACATTTAGATGGGAAAAGCCTCGAGACTTTAGAGTTCTGGAAGCGCCGAGAGGTGCTGTCAAGGGCCTTAGCTCTAAATTTGAATCAAAATGTAGGACAAGTGATAAGGATTTCTGAATACTTTGATGGAAATGGTATAGGACTATTTGAAAACATAAGAGCACTCAACCTAGAGGGCATTCTTGCAAAGGATAAACAGAGCAAATATCTTCAAGGCGCCAGAACAACTGATTGGTTAAAAATCAAAAACATACAAACTCAGGATTGTGTAGTGATCGGATATACTCCGGGAGAAGGTAATAGGAAAGGGTACTTTGGATCTCTCCTGCTGGCTGTGTGCGATAGAGGAGAGTATGTGTTTGTCGGACACTCCGGAAGTGGATTTGACTTTCAACAAATCGTTGCTATTTTCAACAAATTGCAAAAAGTAATTACCTCAGAGAGTCCCGTTAGTTACATTCCTTATACTAATAGAGATCCGGTTTGGGTACGGCCGCATCTAGTAGTTGAGGTTAAGTTTGATGGTTGGACAAAGGACAAGATTATGAGAGCTCCTATATTCTTGAGGGTCAGAGATGACAAAAAGCCCCAGGAATGTACTCTTGAGAAGCCTAAACATTTAGAAGAGCTGCCAAATGTAACTCGACAGAATTCTGATGAGTCGTCTCTAGCATCATCAATTTCATCATCATCATCGACATTATCTCCAATAACATCACCATCATCGCCTTCAAGGGAGACAGCACAATTACCAGATTCGGGTAGAATGAAGTATAGCTTTTCTAACTTGGATAAGGTTTTTTGGCCAAAGAACCGTTACCACCATGAGATAACTAAAGGTGATTTGATTGAATACTATGATAGAGTAAGCGACTACTTGCTTCCTTTTCTTAAAGATAGACCCTTATCGCTGAGCAGATATCCTGACGGAATCAATGGTAAACATTTTTATCAAAAAAATTGGGATAAGGACAAGCCCGAATTTGTGGATTCAGTGAAGCTTTATTCTGATTCTGCGAAGAGGTTTACAAACTACTTGATCTGCAATAATAAGGAAGCCTTGCTTTGGCTGGCCAACCTTGGTTGCATAGAGATACACCCGTGGTATAGCAGGGTTGTTGACTACGAGGCTTGCTTAAAGGATTCTACTGCCTTAGACGAAGAGAACTGCGGCCTCAATCGCCCAGATTTCGTTGTTTTTGATTTGGATCCATATATCTATTCTGGCTTGGAAACCAGCAAAGAACAGGAACCAGAATACAGTCCTGCCGCCTTTATGAAAACAGTTGAAGTAGCTCAACTCTTAAAATCCGAAATTTTTGACATATTAAAAATAAGGTCGTACATTAAGACGTCGGGTAAAACGGGAATTCATATTTTTGTTCCTATTTCTTCTATTTACACATATCATCAGGCAAGAAGCTTTGCTGAAATCATTGGGAGAATACTGGTTAGCAAACGGCCGGGTATGATTACAATGGATTGGGATACGTCTAAAAGACGAGGAAAAATTTTCTTTGATCATAACCAAAATGCAAAGGGAAAGACTCTTGCATCAGTCTATTCAGTAAGACCTGTCGAGCGTGCCACCATTTCAATGCCACTGGAGTGGGAGTTTATAGATAGGATCTTGCCGACAGATTTTACGTTATTAAACATTAACGAAAAGATTGCTGGCAAGAATGACATCAGAAAACTCTTAACGAGTTGGTCTAATATCCTTGAACATAGACAGGATTTAGCTAAACTCTTAGATGCTGCTGTCTAGATGAATTAAACAATCTGATGCTTTAGAGAAGGAAAAGGAAGGGGGAAAGAATAGACCCGAGCGTACCAACAGTGAAGGGATGGAACTAAAAAAACGGCTTAGTTTCTAACGACTGGTACCAGGCGTTCGATTCAATAAATAGAGGCCATTCTGCAACATTCCGTGATCATTATTTAAGTATATAGCCTTCTTCTCTGCTTTCAATTTCATAACTGAATTTAATATCTCGTCTAGCTCTGACTGGGGGTATATATAGCGATACCATTCCTTGTATCCGTGTATCCGAAGGTAGATTGATTTGCTTGTTGCGTGTACAGTGCGAGGAAGACCGGGGGCGTCAACGGAGCAAAAGACTGCTCCTAAATCTTCTATTTTATCTATCGCTTCCCACCAGGAGGGATCTCGAAACTCAATGACTGCTCTAGTTTTGCTATCTTTGGTCAGAGCTGACTTTTCAAAAAATACCCTCACAGTTTCCAGGTTTTGCTCGGTATATCGAAAAGTCCTGGGCATTTTGAACAGCCAGAAATCAATCTTATCATAAATTCCCTCCAGTGTTTTTGAAAATCTATTCCAGAGATCTACGGCTCGATCACCCTTGAGTCGTAGGTAATCTGTAATAGAACGATTTACTTTTATTGAAAATGAAAAGTCCTGGGGAGCGCTCGCTCTCCATGTTTTTATCCAGCTATCTAGTGGAAATCTATAATAGCTCGCATTAATCTCGACAGAATTGAACCCCTGTTTAACATACCATGCGAATGCCGTAGGTTGTCTTTTATTCCAAGAATAGGTGTAACCCGATGTTCCTATTCGTATAGCAGATTTAGAGATTGAACTCATTTGGGATCTATGTTATTTTATAGCCATTTAGCTGAGGAGTTTGTTTCTGTATATTAGAAAACTCAAGTAGCACATGTTATGTAAAATGGAGATCGTAAATTAGTAGTAGTCCTTAGCCTCTGAAATTCATTTAACATAGAGAAATAAATTATTAACGATATGCTGAATCCAATCATAAAATACGCTCGTCTCCTAGGTTCGGTCAAACCTCTGTTTTAACATTTCAACAGTCTTTATCTCGCCTTCACTAATTGAAGCTTTTATTGTTTCCGGAGAAAAATCCGCATTTTCATAGATATGAGGGAAAGGCTCATCGCGTGTAATGTACAAGATATCCTTTATTTCCGCTCCACGCTCCTGCTTAATCTTCTTGTATTTACGGCGAATTTTTTTAAGTTGTTCTTGATCGACCCTTGATAAATCGATATGTTCTTCGATCAGTTGGTAGAGTTCGTCAATGTATTTCAGGTACATCGTAATTACTTTTGACATTTTTATATTGTGCTCGGTCTTATCAGAAAATATGATATCTCTTGCCCTGTGATAGACTTCCGACAAACTCTTCGGGAGCTCATCAATTTTTTTTGGATAATTTTCAACAATAAAAATCCGCTTGTTATTTACAGGTGAGGCATCAATTACCTCCCTTAGCGGAGTGTTACTCAGTAAACTACCATCCCAGGAGTATATTCCTTCTTTAACTTCGACCCAACGAAAGTTGTATAAAGGATAAGCAGAAGTGGCAAGTATATGCTGAGGTGTTATTTGTTCTTTTGAACTGTCAAAAGTTAAAGGCTCTGCATTTAGAATATTTACTGCCGTTAATATCAAACGTGAGTTAGGATGTCCGCCAGGTCTTAATTTATCGTAGTCGATATAATCGTCTAAAGTTTTCACCAGGGGCGTATGGTCATATATATAAGTCCAATTTTGTGGTATAAAATAATCAGGATCTGAGAGAGCATTTTTTTGCCTCCATCTTGGTCTAAACATTTTCTCATTGCCAAAAATCACCGAGCTAAGAAAGGCTCTAAACTGCTTCATCTTTATGTGATTTTCGCGGTAATGCCTCATGGGTCGGTTATCTTTTACGATGGAGGCTAAAGATGAGGCATTGTCACCATACAAATACGCAGACGGAAGTAGAAGGAACTTTTCCACGAATTCCGGGAGTGAAACTGAAGGAGAAGGGACTATTTCATCCAAGTTTACATAGCTCTCTGATAACTCTAACCAGAAGCGCTCCAGTGCTTCTACTGGATGCCTTTCGTCCTTGCTTCCAGCTATAATTGCAGCGTTTACACCACCAATAGAAGTACCTGCAATGATGTCCAGTTTGATATTATAATTTGCGATAGCTTTGAATACTCCACATGCAAAAGCCCCCAAAGATCCACCGCCTTGAAGTACCAACACGTTTTCAATGGGATTGTTATCATAATTATCTGTAGCCAGATTGCCACTGGTATCGTTGAGTTTCTTCCTTTTCATTTCTTTACTTCTTTGTTTAGTTCTATTCATTAGTTTTATCATCCTTTCTCATTTCTTGTTATTTGACCCATAAATAGTAGATTAGAAGACTTTAGCACAAACTTTCCAACTGTACTGCATGTACCAAATTTTCAAACTTCCAGTGAATTTGATCTTGAGGGTACAAAACCGTCTATTCAGATAACTGAAGAGAATTTGATAAGGAAAGTGACTTACGATTATAAAAAGCCTCTGCGCGTTACAATTAGGATCAAAAATAGCAGGTGAGAAGTATTTCGGTCAGAAGAGGAGAGAAAGGATATTCGACCTAATTTTATATGACGCGGGGTATCAGCTTATTTCATTAGAACTTCGTCCCATTAACTTGAAATTACTTTACTTTCTTCCAGCGGATAAATATAAACGTTCAATTTCTCTTCCTCAATTTTATTTGAGTGTAACAAGATGGATCCTTCTATCTCGCTACCGTCTAGTCCTAGACCTTGTGATCCCGCTACTGTTGTAGGATCGATATACTTGTCCGAAGGAAAGATATCTTCTCCTGGAAACGGCTCCAATGACATTCTCTCTTCACCCAAGAGTCCTTCTCTCCTAACCCCATCTGACATAATACGTCCACCGTCATTTAGTATCAAGCCAATCCCATACTTTCGTCTCAATACTTGCATTCCCTGGTACAGGTCAAAGTTTTCTCCTGTAGCAATATAGCTGATCAAATTTGATTCCTCAATTCTTTTCGAAGCGAAGTCAAATCCAGATTTATTAGTAACAAAAATCGTATGTATGTTATTTTCTGGATTCAAAACTGCAATTTTATTCTGTAAATAGTTGCCAACAATTTCCAATTTCTTAAAAGTTGATTCCGATCTTGCGATTATAATATAGTAATGGGGGCTGCCTCTTTTCAAGTTGCCAGTGGAGTTATCGTTACTATTCATAATGGTCTCGAGTTTTACCAGATCATCATACAGTGATTTGTTATCCTTCTTTAAATGATCCCCAAAAAAATGCCAATTCCAAATATTAGTCTTATTTATCATTAAATTAACAGCACTAACAAGGATAGCTTTTCTTCCTAGGATTATTCTATGTGTTGAAGCAAAAAGATTATCACCAAGCCTTCTTTTACCTCCGCTCAATAGAGTGAGCCCACCCCTGGGCTGTTCAGGAATTTTATATACGTACCAACCATTTGTACTAGATTTAGTATTAGCAACTAGAAAGCTAGTCGCTTGGTATGGAACTTTCATTTTTTTTACAAATTCGTTCGAAGCTCCTATCACAATTTCTGGCAATACGCGCCCAAGAGATCTCAAACCGAAATCTTGTAAAGGACGAATAATCTGGATACCTCTTGATTTAAAATGGTTGAAGTGTTCAATTTCAATCTTTTTAGAATCTAATAATTGTTGCAACCAGTTGACGTAACTCTCATATGATATTGATCCTTCTTGCTTTTCCAATACGAATCTAGCAAGATTTACTGAAGTCAGCTTTATTACTTTACCCTGCTTGTTTCATTAATCACATGCCCCCAACTAAGCTAAGGCTAAGAAGTATCAATATAGAATTGGTATCACGCTGGCAAGATTAGAAGGAAGATTTTCCCTAGTGCAAATCAGGTACTTGAGTCGATCTTTAAATCTCAAAATTTAATTGTACGTATTGGGCCTAATTGATGACTTATGCTTAAAGAATGAAAATAAGAGTAGCAGAGGAAGGATCAATGTCGTAACCTTTCGTTGAAGCTCACTGTGGACATAAAAAACGCCCAGAATAAGGCTGTTTCATTGATCTATCTATCATTTGTGAATTTCATCTCCAAAGAGCACTATCCTCCTATAGTTCTTACTATAGCGAATCCAATGATAAAACCCAAAACAGCACCGAAGGTTGGCAGCCACTTTCTGTCTTTATGGGCTTTGGGTATCATATCATAGTAGAGCATATAGAAGATGCCGCCCGCGGACAAAGCTAAAATGATAGCAATAGTATCTGCCATACCTTGCAAATAGAACAGCCCCACTAGCCCAAGGAATATTGGAATTACAGATACAATGCCTATTGCAATAAGAGCCTTCCTTGGATTGTTATTGAATGCAGTCTTCCCGGTCATCATTTCCCGATATGAAGCAATACCTTCAGGGACATTCTGTATCCCGATTAAGATCGCTAGTGCCATTGCAGGGCCAGCAGCAGCAATTGATGCTCCGATAGCAAGCGATTCTGGTATTGTATCCAATCCGATACCGAGCAATATCCCTGCTCCGCCACCTCTTTTTTCTGCAATAACGTCAGCTACTGTGAAAATAACTGCTCCTCCCAAAAATGCCAATAACGTAATTGTAATACCAAGTTCAGTTTCCGCCTCTATTACCATTTCAAATACTGCTGCCGCCATCAGAATACCTGCTCCAAAGGCCGTGAAAGATAATACCACTTGTTCAGAGAAGTTTATTTTTCGTGCTATCAGGGCACCGACGAAGGAGGTACCACCTGCGAAAGAGGTTATAGCAAATACTGTAAGAATTTCAATTACATCAATTGCCGTTCTGAGTTCACGCCCAGCCTGCATAATTTATGGTGGCTCTATATGTATGATAGTAGTTTTCGATTGACCATTTACAGAATAGTTTATCATCTATATGACTAATTGCCTACTAGAAATTATCAGAGGTTTTAATTCAATATCTGAATATGAATAGGAATGGTCAGTTATTCTCGATTAGCAGCCAACCGGGACAATTTCGTGCAGTCGCAGCAGATTTCCTTTCAATTGAGTAATGTGTTGAACAGAATATGGGCACAGGCCGCTGTGAGAATTCTCACACTCTGGAGGAAATGATATTTGTTGCATTCTGTTAATGTGGATTTAACATATGCGAGGGCAGATAGGATTAGGATACTTTATAGAATGTATTATGCAGAGTGCAAGCTAGCGGATGACACAGAATTTAGAGCAGCTGTTACAGTGTTACTCAAGAGCATTGCTATGGTCATTGGACCTACTCCCCCTGGAACTGGTGTAATCCAAGAAGCTTTTTCTTTGACAGATTCAAAATCTACATCCCCAACTAATTTACCAGATTGTCTATTAGTTCCAACATCTATTACAACAGCTTTGTCTTTGATCATTTCACTTTTAAGGATAAATCTATTTCTGTCCCCCACAGCAGTAACTATTATATCTGATTGTAACAAGAGACGATTCAAATCTACTGATTTCGAATGGCATATTGTAACGGTCGCATCACGCGCAAGCATAAGCAAAGCCAAAGGCTTTCCCACAAGAATGGACCTGTTCACTATTATTGCATTCTGAGACCTAATCCCGATATTATAATAGTCCAGCAATTCTATAATTCCAGAGGGAGTACACGGCTTCAGCAAAGCTTGGCCATGTACGAGCAAACCAGAATTAGTAGAGGTCAATCCGTCAACATCTTTTTTTGGTGAGATTTTGTTGATTATATCAAATTCGTTAATATGCTTTGGAAGTGGTAGCTGCACTAAAATTCCATGAACTGTAGAGTCATTGTTCAAGGTGTCGATTAGAATGGCCAATTCATTCTGTTTCAGATCTTCTTTTAACCGATGATCTTGGGTAACTAGTCCAACCTGCTTGGCTGCTTTTTGCTTGTTTTGTACATAGACAGCAGAGGCAGGGTCGTTGCCTACGAGAATTGTGGCCAGACATGGTGAGATCCCTTTCTCCTTTAATTTGCTAATACTATTTGTAAGCCTAGATTTTACAGTCGCAGAAACGACATTTCCGTCGATCAGTCTGCCAGGCATAATAACTTAATGTTGCTTGAGATAACACACACATATTAGTTATTTTATCAGTCCTTGAGGTGAAAGAAAAGTTCTGCCAAATTTATCTAGTTAAATATTGAAGGAATTGGTAACCAATTTTGACCAGAAAGTTATAGTAGTAGGCGTAGCACTTTGGCTACTCATTGGGAATCAATGCCTTAGTAATTACGACTCTGACTCGATAGCCTTGCTAACTAAACATCTGTGGCAGTATTATGTTCCAACACCCGATGTGCTTGCAGTTTCTCTTGATTGTCAAATCTTTTCGAGCACATATCACATATGAAAGATGAATCTTGTGGCAACCGATCACTCAAGTAAGATTGAGAATTGGTAAAGCTAGTTTCATTCAGATTAGTGGTATCGCTAGCATGTTGCGTTTCATCCACTGTGTAACGTATAGATTCCTTAGAAGTTGGGATGAGCTCTGGTTCGTGCGCAGAGGGAATCGCACCACCACTTCCACCACGGACAATTTCAAAACCGTGCTTTAGACGGGATTGATCTATTGTTAGGGCGATAGAGAGATGGTCTTGAGATGAATTGAAATGGGAGACACAACCAATCGGTATCTGAAATTCCTCGTCTGAGATTAGTCCCTTTTTCGTTACTATAATGTAATTTGAATCAACAACTCTGGAAACTGTACCAATCTTTTTGCCAACCGAATCGTAAACATTAGCATTTTCATACATGGGCCTAGGTCAGCTGGACCTTGCTGCTTATACTATTTAATACTTTCAACTTCTAGATAGCCGGCAAATCGTCCTCATCGATCGAGCCAGTCACTGAGTAGATCTTTTTAGACTGATATATGAACAGCGTTTCTAAAAAAGATATATTAATAGAATCATGTTATAAATCTCAGCGAACAATTGAATACATTGTAGTTCTATTGCAACGGTAAACAATTTAATCCAATGATCAGTTAATTGCGATATCAGAAATTGGGAACATACCTTCTGAAATAGAAAAATAGTTTTCTCAATGTCGTTTCCAAACCTATATGGGCATTGGCAATATCTGTCTTCGAAACAATGTAATAGGCCGTATTGGTTATGAAGTTGCAATTCTAAATGATTACATAATAATAGTAACTGTCTGACGGCGTTCCACAGCCGTCTGATCCATCATGTCCCTGTCACTTCTTTTTCACTTAGTCACTCAGTGGCTTTACTGCCGCTTCATGTGAACCACCAAGCACGGATACAACTTTAGGCACCTGACATCTGATAGGTCTTAACTAATGTACGCTTCTGTAGAATATTTTTCTGTAACCCTGTTACTAAAGATCAGCTATGAATTTTTTTCCACAATTTCCTCACCTGAAGGAAGAACCCTACAAATGTACAGCTGAATTTATTAAACTTAAGTATCGAATTAATTTAATTCCTCATGCCATCTACTATATGGACAGGCAGCATCTCATTTGGACTAGTCAACGTACCTGTTAGACTCTACACTACCATCGATACTTCTAAGGATTATTCATTTAATCAACTTGACAAAGATGGACACAGAATACAGTACAAGAAATGGTGTCCCGTTGAGGAGAGAGAAGTAGCTTATTCCGAAATAAAAAAGGGATACGAAATCTCCAAAGACCAATATGTAATAATTGAAAAGCAGGACCTTGAAAAAATTGCCGTTGAAAGTACACAGACCATAAATATCAAAGAATTTATCGATGAGCATGAGCTTGACCCATTATTCCTTGAGAAGAGTTATTACATAGCGCCCGACACCACCGACAATAGAAGAAGAAAAAAATCGAAGGGCAATTCTGCGCCAGCTGTTCAAGACAAAGCTTATTCTCTCCTGGTGAAAGTTCTACTTGATACGAAAAAGGCTGCAATCGGCAAGGTAGTTTTAAGAGGCGAGAAAGAGCACTTGGTTGCGATAAGAGCCTATCAAAGGGGACTTGTCTTGCACACACTTCACTACTTGACTGAAATAAGACCTCTTGAGGCAATAACAGAGATATCAGAGGCCAAGCTTCCTTCAATTGACGAAAAAGAAAGATCGTTAGGCCATTTGTTAGTTGAAAGCTTGACAACTAAAGATTTTGATATTTCACGTTACCATGATGAATATACGGAAGAATTGGAGAAGCTAATAAATGCAAAATCTAGAGGAAAGGTCAGCATGGTTAGACAAGTAAATAAGGAGCCTCAGCAAACTCAGGATTTGATAGCAGCTTTAAAGGCAAGTTTGGAGCAGCCATCTCCTTCAAGGAAGAACAAAAGGAATGAGTAGGACATATCTTTTTGTATCCAGGTTTGAACCTATCGTGTACTAGAGTTCACCTTTTGTAGTTGTGTAAAAAATTCAGAAATTCGCTCTGTCCTAATTAGCTCACTAATATCTTGGCGTTTTTTAAAATATCTGACTATAGCATTACTTTGAAGAATTTATTCTTCTGAGAGCAAGAAGAAGAGTTAAGATATAAAATAGTTATATCCTATTGTGCTAAAAATATTCCAACATGTCAAAAATTAACTCGACCTATGATATTGCTGCAAATGGCTCCTCTAAACTCCCGTTTCTACAGCTTATCAACTGTCTAAAGTGTTCTGTTTTTGTTGCCTTTTCTATTATGATTGCTACTGCAGTAGCAGTAATTCAGTCTGGCGGCACGTTTTCCTTAATGGCTCAGGTGGAATCTGCGGGTGACAAATCATTGAACAACAGTAACATTAACTTATCAAGCTCTATGAGCCAGACGAGTGAGCCAGGAGACTTAGAGCCAGCGAACAACTCTGGAACTAATGGGAATCAAACCAGCTCACCTAGTCTACCTATTATAACACAGGTATCCGATAAGGGCACTTATAAGGTAGAGCTTCGTTGGAGCTCTCCTGTGGATATTCAGTCTCCTGCGATCCTGTCAAAAGACGGTATTGACATGGAATTATTGTTTCTAAATGCTAGTTCACCAGAACCAACTCCTCAGACGATGCAGGATAATAATCTGACCATGGATTTCGAGCGATCAATTAGTAGCGAGATTTCCAATCTTTCTACAGTGGAACCCATAGTGCCTGTGGATAGCTTTGATGTAACAATTTATGACAATGAAGGAAACGAATTATGGAGCAAAGTGGATCAGACTCTAACTGCTGGCAGAGCCTCTATGAGGGTCATGTTAGATCCTAGTTATAGCGGTGGAATAACCATAACTGTAGATGATATAAAGTCTCCTCTAACAGCTGATCCGGAAAAAGCTGACGAATCCGTAAGATTTACAGCAACTGTCCAAGGCGAACAGAGCTAGGACTTTGTAAGCTTGAACTAAAGGTGGTATAAATTATCTATGGCCTTAGAATAGATCTTAGTTTAACATCTCCCTTATTTTATTGAGATATGCATGTTGGGATCGCCTATATACATAAACAATTATCAATCTTGAAGGCTAATACAATTTCATTGGTACAACACAAGAAGGAGAATAATATGATTGATGACGCTAATCAACATCCGGAGCATGGTCAACCTGCAATTGGTGCACCCACGGGTAATGCGCGCGTCGGACCCATGAGCGGTAACCGGCCCGCTACAGAAATAAATTCCACAATTTCAGAAAAAGAAGGACCGGTAAAGCTGAATAATCCTCTTCTTATTGCAGGATTTCCTGGTCCCGGACTTATTGGCTCCATTAGCACAAGTTTCATTATCGAGTCTCTAAGGATGCGCCAGATAGCATGCGTTGAATCAGAATTTATTATGCCAGGAGTAATCTATGTTGGTGGAAAGCTAAGACACCCCTTTAGGCTGTATTCTAATAATGAAGGAACTATATGTATCCTTGTTTGCGAAACTCCGATACTGGTCCAGGGCATCCATCGCGTACTCGACGCCGTGATGAAATGGGCGTTAGATAGTAATGTAACCAATGTATTAGTTTTGGAAGGAATGCCGATGCAAGGCATACCACAATCAAAAAGGAATCCATTCATACTCTCAAATACAGAGGAGGGTCATACTCTAATCAATAGTCTAGATTCATTCGAGGGGAAATCAAGGCAATCGAGTAGTAAGAGTCAAGAGGAAATCAGTGATGATATTGTATCAAAGTACAATGAGGCTGCTGACAATTTAGGGCCGACATATATTGGGGGGATATCTGGGGGTTTGTTATCTTCTTGTATTTCAAATGATATCCCATGTAGCGCTGTGCTTATTCCATCATTAAGTGGGATCCCAGATCCTGAAGGCGCTGCTATAATTCTTGAAACTCTAGCAAAAATAACAAGGAACCTCGAATTAAGAATTGACGTCTCTAAGTTAAGGCAACAAGGAAATCAGGTAAAAAAGAACCTTGAGAAAATTGCAAGATCTATACGTAGTCAGCAGAAATCTATGAACGGAAATGAGAGAGCTTCACATGAGGAAAATGTTATGTATGGATGATTTTGGAAGTAAATATTTTGTCTCATCTGTTTTCTAGGATAGCATTAACAGGTCAATATTGCGCTTCATCTACAAATACATTTAGAGCCATTTCGCATTACATGTCTTTGCTAATAGATCTTCACTGAGTACAATATCGCCTTCGTTTTGACTGTGCTTGAATGATAGTCTTAGAAGATTAAAAGAGAAATATAGTTCAACTGGCGTGATATTTACTTCAAGCTGTTTAGCAGTTGACTGACGGGCAGAGTATTCAGGATACTCGGTTTCTCCGCCCATCCTCTCCGTGCTTGGCCTATGCCAAATCTCAAGAAAGCAAAATGTAAAGGATGGTGGGCATCTGAATCAATTACGAGCTTTAAATTATTGTCAACCGCCATCCTTATGTACTCATCTTTGAGATCAAGTCTGTTGTAGTGTGCGTCTATTTCAAGAATAGTTTTTGTCTCCCCAGCAGTCCTGATAAGTCTGGGAATATCTACAGGATACCCGTCTCTTCTATTGATTACTCGTCCGGTCGGATGAAAAATAATATCGACACTTGGATTCTTTGCGGCTTCTAACAGTCTATTAGTCTGAACATCAACGGGTAAGGAAAAATTGGAATGAATTGCTGCCCCTACAATATCCAATCTGTCTAGCACGTTGTTCGGAATATCAAGTGATCCATCCTTTTGGATATTTACCTCAGCGCCAGAAAGTATCCGAAAACCTGTCTGCTTATTTTCATCATTGATTTCAGCAATTCTATTTGCTTGGTCCATCAATTGTTGCCCATCAAGACCATTGGCCAACCTGAGGCTCTGCGTGTGATCTGATATGGCCATGTATTTCAATCCAAACTTATCCCTTGCATTTTGTGCCATTTCTTCTATAGAGAAAGCTCCGTCTGTATAGTTACTGTGAACTTGAAGGTCTCCCTGCAAATCATCATATTCGATTAATTGGGGCAAACTCGCTCTTGTCTTGTTATTTCTTTTCTTGTGTATAATGTCTTTCTTTTTAGCCGCGAGTTCTACCTCCCCCTTATTTTCTCGAATTTCAGGGGGAATCCATTCCAGACCTAAGAACTGATACACTTCCTCCTCTGTTCGACCTGCAACCCTATGTTTGTGACTGTCAAAGATTCCCCACTCACTTAACTTAAGGCCTTTTGATAGGGCTACTTTCCGCAATGCTACCCCGTGTTCTTTGCTTCCTGTGAAATACTGAAGTGCAGCACCGAAGCTATCTTCAGGGACTACTAAAAGATCAGCTTGGATCCCATTTCTGAGCTTTACAAATGCTTTGGCCGATCCTTTACCGATTATCTCTCTAACCTCAGGCATTCCGGTAAAATAATCGATTACTTTGGATTTTGTAGTACTGGCTGATTTTTCCGCTACCGAAACTAGGAAATCTATGTCTCCAACTGTTTCCTTCATCCTTCTAAAGGAGCCCGCGGCGGTAGCATATTTAATACCCGCAATAGTTGCTAGTCGCTGCTCAAATTCCTTAACAAGCGGGTAGATTTCACCAATTAACCTCCTTTCCTTGCCTTTCTTGAAGAATTGAATTCTATTTAGAATCGCTTCTTCTCTTTTTTGAGAAAAACCAGGGATTTTCCTAATTTTGCCTTCATTTGCTGCTCTTTCTAATTCAGAGATGTTTTTAATTTTGAGTCCCTTGTAAAGCATTGTGATAGTTTTCGGACCTATTCCCTCTAAATTCATGAATTCGTCAATATTTATCGGAAGTTCCTTTTTTAGATCTTCGTAATAGCTTAGTTTGCCTGTAGTAATGTATTCTTCAAGTTTCAAGGCAATAGCTTTACCAATAGAAGGTAATTTCAAAAGTCCGTCTAGTTTCTCTTTTTGATATAATTCATCTATCTCAGGATAGAGATTCTCTATGGTATCAGCTGCTCTTCTATACGACCTGATCTTGAATATTAGACCTAGTTTTGCTTTTTGATCGTCTTTGCCTTTTTCGGTTATCCCCATTTCTAAAATATATGCTATCTCTCTAAGAATTCTGGCTATTTCTAAATTCATGAGTTCCTAACGAAGTAAATGGATGCTTGCTAATAAAAGATGTTTGTGACATCACAGAATCAGGTTTTCTTTCTTCAAAACTCGGTCACACAAACAGAAAATGGAGGCTGCTGTAGCCTGGAGTTATTGCCAGTAATTAATTTTTTGGCTCAATGGATGGGTTATATTCTGTTAGCGCTGCATTAGGGTTCTCTACTGCTTATCTGAATTACGGGGTTAGACTATTGGCTAGTTATATGTCTTGTAATAAACCGAAGCGCAACTGTAGGGTCTTGAATGGAACCAGGGAGTTCGTCTATGACATCTAGCAATTCTTCATTAGAACATCCTGTTGAATGATCTCAGTAATTAAGCATGACAATCGAGGGGAAACGGAATGTGCTAGAAATGCTTCTTATTTCCTTCAGGGTTGCTACATTTCTTGTTCATCAATTTCCACACAGGATTTGACCCTTTAAATATTTGAGGACTAACGAACAAATATAATGTTAGCCAAACAAGATGTATGACTAAAGCATCAGAAGAAAGAAGAGAGAAAAAGAGAGATGAGATACAAACTAGTGAAATCATCGATGAAGAGGAAAAGGTAATAGAGGAATTAGAAAATCAAGGAGAGTTAAAGAAAGAGGTTCCTCTTGGAGGAGAGGAATTTGAGGAGGAGGAACCCAGGCAAGGAGATTAATTTCATTCCTGTACATTATCATATGATCTTATCGTCAATGGGACTGCGGTACTGGATGAATAATGCAACTACATATTGTGCGTGTTTAGTGAAATAAGTCTGACAAGGAATTATAGTTCTCGAGTAAAGTTGCTCCGATCACTTTGAATTAGAACTGTTCTTGCAGAATATTTTCATTTTTCATCTTCACATGAACCAATTGTATTGATCTGTCAAAGCTATCAACGCAACCGTTGTTAGTGCAATTTTTCAGGGCATGAAAAAGGATACTCCAGCATTTCGCACTCGAAATTAAATATAAAAATGACTTAGATTAAGTAGGGGGGTTAGAAATTGAAAAGTACATACATCTTTTTATGTGAACGAATTTTTTCTCTTATGGTAGCCTTCAGTGTGACACAGACTCGATATCCGATGCCATGCCCTATAAGTATTCGATAGGTTGAATTATACCTAATATTGAATAATCGGTAAAGTGTGGCCACTGCTAATGATATAAAGAAGAGGCTAGAGGAAAACTGGGTTGAGTTTCTTAATATAAACTCATCCAAGTTGGTTTCTGAGACACTTGAGGGTGCCACTCCGCCTTCTGTTTTTATTGGCCGCTACGGATACCCCAAGGTAAAGGTGGGGCCTATGGTGCCACCATTACATGGTGACACTACTCTGCTCGATAGACCAGAGATGTGGCTTGGTAAGGGTCTTGAAGATATTGTTAAATATCGTCTTTCTTTAGTAAGGGGAGTATCGGATGTCAACATTTGTGTTACCTCCGGAAGATATATCGAATCTTTGCAGGAATTGGCTATGGCTTCAAAATCAGCAGAAAGTGAGGCGATGTTTGAAAAAAGGCCAATCACGGATATAGAACAAAAAAAAGAGTTAGGAGAATCTGCCCCCTTTGGTCCAATTGCCCCTTTAAAGAGTTTCAAAACAGCGTCGCTTTCAGTAGATAGGCGAATAGAAAAGGCTTATTACGATAAGGATTTGCATGCAGCCGAAGCCATAGTCGATCTTTACAAAAAAGAGGTGGAAGTTAGCAGAATTCATCGTGTACTAAGTATAGGAATGCTAGGCTTGCAAAAAAACAGAAGGCTTGTCCCTACACGATGGAGCATCTCTGCAACAGATGACATAATTTCTGCTTCCTTGATAAAGAGCATAGCATCAAATATTCAAATAGACTTTTTTGAGGTTTACAAGTACTCGCATCTTGGTAACTATTACTCTGTTATATTGATTCCTGATAAAGTCTGGAGCTTTGAAATGAAAGAGGTATGGATTGACGATAACGGGAATTTAGGGATGGGACTTGATTTCGAAGATGCAAGAGGGTTAAATCATTATCCTGTCATCGCGGGTGCATACTTTGCTGCCAGATTAGGTGTTGCAGAGCATCTCTCAAAAAGAAGAAGAAAGGCGGCAGCGTTAGTTTTAAGAGAAATTCATTCAGATTATGTCATGCCAGTAGGAGTATGGCAAGTTAGAGAAGGGATTAGGGAAGCTTTGAAATCAGGAAAACGACTTTTTGAGGGCTTTGAACGGGCGTTGTCATTCGCGTCTATGAATTTATTTGTTCCGAAAGAAGAGTGGATTAGAGGTAGCAAAATCTTCGAATATAAGAAGAAACAGTTAAGAATGACCGATTTCACTGGCAATAGCAAATACGAGGAGTAATTTTCACTTACAAGGGAGCTACTGCTCGCCTTATTCTTCTCATTTTGCTCCATGAATTATAAGCCAATGTTATTTCGGATCCCTTACTGGCGCATTATCAATGCTCTGATTTTGAAACTAACCATGTACGATGACGTTCCATGACTCAAATCTTGAGTCACACTAAATGCAGTCTGGATTCGACCCTTTTAGTAACATTACATAGTTGCAATAAAAATCTATAAAGGGAATCTATCCACGGATGATTTTAATAATACGAGTCGAACCTAGTTCAAGCACCCCTCCCTTGGGACAGATCGCCTCGTTAATGCCCGTTAGATATTTCTAGGATCTAAATGAAGAATCATCCACTGCAACACAGCGTCGAGAGAGTTCAATATATGGTATTACTGCATTATAGCAATGGTGCCACTGCTAGTATTTAAAGAAAAAGGGTATCGAATAGCTTCTAGATTGCTTGTATTCTCTCTATTTTGCTATTACCGTTTCGTTCTCAGGACCCATTGGTGTAAGAGTATTGTTCATAGCTTCCGGCGAAGATTGAGCACCTGTTGCGTTCAGAGGTACACCAAGACCATCACCTGAGCCTTCTTCAGTGGTGTTCTGAGCAAGTACGTCAGGAGTTATAGCTGATATACCCATAACAAGAACTGCGGCTGCTATTATGGATGCAACCATTCCTAATGATTTCAACTGTCTAGTCATCAAATACAAGGATATCAACATTTTATATAATACTTTACCATATAGCATTTTATACAGGAGTTTAAAAACCGGCGAGATTGTAATCCTGACTACAAGACAAAAAAATTACATGCACAAGTTAATACTTTAATCGAGTGGAATGAGGATCACTATGGCTGTCGGGAACTATAATTAGTAAGGTAGACAAAACGTCAATATTGATGTAAATTTCGCCCGGTCTAAGCGTTACAAGAATTGCATCTTCTTAAAACATAGAAATTAAATATTAGCCAATTTAATTTAAAATTATTTTTCCACGATTCTGCTAGAAAATGACTATTCTTTCCTAACCCAATTATCTCCTTTCTTCTTGTATTCTCTTTTTACCGCAGCCCAGGAGACCTTATGGGCTACTTCTTCGGCACTTTCACTCTTACCACTGCGTCTCTTCGTAGGATCTTGGTATTGCCTAATTGCATTATTGTGGGCTTTTTTATATATGTGCTGCGCATATTGGGGCAACGAATCAATTTGTTTTTTTGTCCTAGTAGATAGTTGTTTGTCCGATCCTCTTGAACTTTTTCTTTTAGCAGTAGTTGTAGCTTGGACCCGAGGCATTGATCGTCCTATTTATGAACAACATGATATAATAGAATTTTGACCCATTTAGCAAGAAATTTAAGTGCGCCTAACATGGATAAGCAGTGTCGGCATAAGCGTATCATTACCTTTGAGATTATGATAACCTGGAACTGCTGTCCGCCAAGGCATTGCAAATCAAAGCGAAGTATGAAAAATTTGGTATTTGGTACTGCAAAGTTGGAGGATAATGATTAAGCCTTATACTTGGGTTGCTAATAGCCCACAGTACATAGGAACTACAGGTCAAATAATCCAAAATGATCATTACTAGGTAAGATGTTGGCCCAATAGAGACGAAAAACACAATAGTACAACTATTAAATATTTTATTGACAACAATGTACTGCAATGACTCAAGTGATATCAAATGTTGAGTATAGTATACTAAGAGCGTTAGGGACAGATGCAGATTTCTTATACGATACGGTTGACAGCTATATTAGGGATGCTCAAAGTAGTAACAGATCAGATTTGGTGAAACTATGGCAAACTATTAAAGAAGACAGACAGAAGCATGTTAACATGTTAAGAGAGGCACTAGAGAAAGAGATACACAAATAATCATAAAACTTCTGCCTACATTTTTGGTAATTTCCATTTGAGCCCGAGGATGACAAATATAATACTTAGATTCAAATATAAGTATTGTTCTAATTAGAACTTTAAACATCATTTGAGCGGTGTATTTGAGCTAAAATTTTCATATTTTATGATGGGCTATCTGCCTTTGCGCCGATATATGGTTAAAGGGCCCATATCATTGGTGTTCGATAAATAATTCCACCGCATTATATACCATAGTCTGTACTTTGAACACCCAGGCCAAATAATGTATTTGCGAAATCTGTATCTACGCAACGAATGGTATCGACGTAAATTTGATTAGAAGTCTGTTCAGACTAGATTTGTTCCAGGAGCGGCTAAGCTTGACCCCCTTGCCCTAGGATGCCCACTATGATCATCTTATTATTCATTCGTAGAAAATTGGGTCATGCGTATATTTGGCAAGGATCGCAGAGGAATTGATCGAAACAAAATGCACTATTATTTTATTCAGTCGCTCAAAAGATGATTCGCAAATGGAGCGTAAATCATCAGCGAGCATGGATTAAAGTTTTCAAAGAATTGGCTAGATGATTTCAACAATAACAAAATTCAATCATCTTCAATCGTAAAATGGCTTATATCAGAACAGTCAATCTCACTCCCGCAGTTAAAACATTTCAAATGACATGGTTGTATGTCCCTCATTTCATCTCCACATCGCATACATTTCAGCACCATATGTTCCATTAGCTATGGACAGGCTATGTATTTATCCATATTTATGAACACGTATTATTCGACTAGTATAGGATTTTCACAATGCGTGCATCTCGTGGAATTATAGAACTCTAGCAAAATTTAGAAGGACGATCGAGAAGTCTTATATTTGCGAAGGTAATATCAACATGTATTGCCGAAACCCACTGAGTCAGCTTTTTTGAGGCCGTTACTGATATACGATGACAGGTGCTCATCATGTACGCAATTTGCTATTTGGGCTAGAAGATTGTCAGGAGGGTGGATACGTTTGGCAGGTCATTATAATTCACCTGAGGCCATTAATATAAAGAAGACTATCTTTCCAGAGGATTACGATTCGACTCAAATGTTTTGGTTGATCAATAAGAATGGTGCCTTCGGTGCCAGATCTGGCTTGAAGGAGGTCGTTAAGGAAATAATCCGTGGCATTTTTAAGACTAAAATAAGAAGCGACTCCCTAAATTATCGTCATGGATACGATTTTACTGATTATGTTACCTCATCTAAATACCATTCATGTGATCATTTAGCCAGATCAAGCTGTGCTTCTATCGGCGATACATGGACTCGCATATTTGGTACGTTAAGAAAGAGCGATATTTATCGTCACCATAGTAAGTGAATGAACCTTTATTTATTATTGGAACTAGACTTTGTGACATGATTAACCTTGAAGATTCCAAGTCCACCCCCTGTGGGACAGGTGAAATGTCGTTAGCATGAATAATTGACTTTGTTATTCGGAATTTACAACCCCCATGCTACAAATGTTAGAAATTGAATTAACTTGAGAATATTAATCTATCAGTTTACTCACCTTTTAATACCAGCCTAAAAAATCCAAGACAAGTCAATGAAGGTACAATGCTGTAAGTGCAATCGTAGGATTCAGGATTTCAAAATGAGATGGGAACGCCATGATGATATAGCTGCGGCCAAGGAATTCCCATTAAACAATTGAATTGGGAGAGGGGTGTAGAATTTCAATTCTTTAAGCGCTAGTAGCGTTCTCTCATGCACAGTCATCATCATAACAATCATTTTATATTCAATCTCTTCTTAACCCCGTTATGAAGGCTTCAAGTATTACCAAGCCAAAAGCTCCTTTAGAAATTATATCCAAAGAAACCCCGAAACCTATAGGATCCCAGGTTCTTGTCAGAGTACAAGCCTGTGGCGTTTGTCATAGTGATATTCATCTGTGGGAAGGAGGTTATGATGGTCCAGACGGAGAGTTCCTGAAGGCAACTGACCGAGGGGTACGCTATCCGCTAATCCCTGGGCATGAAATTGCAGGAGAGGTGGCAGAGGTTGGTGAGGAAGTAGCTTCACTTGATCTATTCAAAAAAAATAGCAAGGTTATAGTTTACCCTTGGTTGGGCGAAGGAACGTGTCCAGCATGCAGAGAGGGCAATGAGAATTTATGTGACCGACCGCGATCATTAGGTATCTACAATGACGGTGGGTATTCTGAGTATGTCTTGGTGCCAAGCTACAGATATCTCTTAAATATAACTGACGATATTGACACCGGTTCGTTTGATGCAAATACAGCATGTACGCTTACATGTTCTTCGTTGACTGCATACGGTGCAATAAACAATGCAAATCTGAGACCATATGACACTGCAGTTATTATAGGCGCAGGAGGGTTAGGTTTAATGGCGATCCAACTTGCAAAGGCAATTACAGGATCAACGGTGATCGCTATGGATTTAGATGACAATAAGCTAAAAGCGGCTAAAGAGAATGGCGCAGACTTTATCGTCAATTCAAAGAAGGAAAACGCTGTAATTGCTGTAATGGAAGCGACGCAAAAACTGGGCGCAGACGCAGTGATAGATTTTGTAAACTCCTCGAAAAGTACAGAAGTGGATATGCAACTTTTGAGAAAGCGTGCTCGATTGGTTTTAGTAGGCCTGTACGGAGGGGCGTTAAAATTAAACCTTATAAGTCTGCCCACAAGGGCTTACAAGTTGATTGGATCCTATACAGGGAACATTGCTCAGCTTGCAGAACTAGTGTCGTTGACCAGACGAGGCGTTATAAAGCCCCTTGTATCAGACAAATTTAAGCTTGAGCAAGCTACAGAAGCCTTGTCTAAGCTCAAGGATGGAAAAGTTGTGGGTCGAGGAGTGATAAACCCATAAATCAAGCGTAAAACTCTGCTATATGTCAACTAAGAAAGGGATTATCTTTGATATGGATGGCGTACTTATTGATGCCATGCCTTTTCACGCAGAGGCTATGCGCAGAGCAATAAGAGAAAAGACTAACCAGGAAATAGACAAAAGGAACATATATTTACTTGAAGGAATGCCTGGACCAGAGTTAATAAAGGAGGTCTTCAAGAGGGAACATATCAATGATGAGGTAGAGGCAAATGATGAAATGGCAAAGCAGATTGGATCAAGAAAGGAAGAGATTTTCAAACAAATTGAGGATACTAAAGGGATAGATGGAGCAAGAGAATTACTTGAAGACTTAACAAAAGAATGCGGAAAGTCCTGCATCAAAGCTGTTGTTAGTGGCGCTGCCCGAGAAGAGGTCAAAGCGATTTTAGACAAGAATATCGGAGTTAAATATTTTGATTTCATAATCACTGGTGATGATCTGGAAAAAGGGAAACCAAATCCTGCACCTTTTATGATTGCACTCAACAAAATGAATCTTGCCCCTTCCGAAGCAATTGTGGTAGAGAACTCACCATTGGGAGTAGAAGCTGCCAATAGAGCTGGCCTGAAAAGCATCATCACTCTGAATAATACACCTCTTGACATTCACAACGATTTCAAAGGAGTATTGTCTTCAGATTCGGAAAAATTTACATTCAACGATACGAGATCAGCCAGCAACTTCCTGAAGAACTGGTGCTGCGGTAAAGCTTAAAAATCATTTTAAGCATACGTTTAATGCTGCTATCCTAATGGAAGTTTACCTTTAGATCCTTTAAATAAAGAGGGAAGATCGAACTTGCTTTGCTCGCTCTGTAAATTTATATATTGGTTGATGGGGTGTTTGGTCTATTCTCAGACAGTGCTTTTACTTCCTCTGGTGTTGGAGGTGACTCTCTTTCGAACTTGGCACTAACTAAGCCACTGGGTACCGCTACGTAAAGAGCACTCCCATCATAGTTTTCTATGTGGGATTTTGGAATATAGTAGCGCCTTGTTTTACCTACGCCTTCCCTTACAACTATGTATTCATTCGCTACCGTCTCTATATCCCCAATATCTACATCATCTGAGGTTTTTACTTTTTTAAAGATAACCTCTTCCCAAGGGATATGCAGAGTTTCACTGGTTTTCCTGCTTTCTAGTAACACCCCAGGTTCTTTGGCCATAAATGGGATACCATTTACAAAGACTTGGGGATGCCTTTCATCTTGAGCCTGCTTTCTCTCGAGATATTCTTGTGTTTCCAGCTCTGATTCTTGTGGCGGACCGTTGCGCTTATACTTTTCTTTAATATCTTCCTTGGTAAGGGAGGAGATAACATGATTTTCACTATCGTAACCTTCAATATAGTACTTTGGAATATAATAGCGATCTTTTCGAAGCAAGCCGTCTTCGACTTCCACGAATGAAGAAAATATACTCTTAATTTCACCCATGTCGTGTTCGTCAATAGACTTTACCTTCTTACCAATGACGTCCTTCCAAGGCATCACAAGTTTCTCTTTCTGAGCTGTAATCTCAGGTAAACTTGTTCCTTGTGGGGAATATGATGGTACTTGATTTTCAAATTCAGGAAACTCTTTCATTGTAGCTGCTCGTTTCTCGTCATATCCTTCGGGTAAGAATCCCTTCAAATCGGTCGGGGCGCTATCCCTCTCAAATTTGGCCTTCACGTCAGCCTTGGTTAAAGAAACCCATACATTTTCACCGTCATAGCCCTGTACGTAATACTTGGGTATAAAGTAGTAGCTCTTCGAAACCACACCTTCTTTTGTCTGTATAAAGTCCTTGGTTATGGTGTGTACTTTTCCTAAGTCCTGATCATCGCTTGATTTTACTTTCTTATCAATAACTGTATCCCAAGAAATAACATTAATTCCCAATTCTAATTGCTAACTTTCTATAATACAACAAAAGATATATCGCTTTGCACAAGAAAACTGCTTAAATTTGTCCTTCAAAATGAATACCTTTTTGTTCTATTATGCACTAAATAGTGCAACCATGACTTCAAGCACCAGCAGTGGAGGGGGTCCGAGTGTCCTATGGAATGTTTTAGAGGGAAAAAAAGTAAAAACAAGTGACGGAAAGGAACTAGGCGAGGTTAAGGAGTTTTCAGAGAACTATATAAGAGTAGAAAAAGGTGCCCTAAGAAAAGAAAACTACTGGATCCCTAAATATGTAGCAGACGCATATGATGGTCACACATTATGGCTGTTAATTAGCGAGGAGGAGGTTCTTGAAAGATTCAAGTACGGAGGAGATGAGGAGGAGCTTAAGAAACCCCCGTCGAGCGAACAATATAGAAGGGACTTTGAAACGTTTAGAGGATCGGGGACAGGAAAAGATAGAGAATATAGGTCAGATCTGGACGAGAGTATTCGTGTGGTTGAGAATTATGAAAACATCAGAAATTATAAATGATCTTTTCCAATCATTAGGATGGTAATTGAGAAAGATCCTATAGAACATAGATCAAAGGGGAAGATAGCTGTTCTAAGAACTAAGAACGGTTTTTTTGATAGTATTAGCTAGCGTAGACGTAGGTAAGTTCATGGCTATACAATTAGATGGCCAGTCTCTCAACGATTCTGGCATCAATGAAAATCGATATATTATACTTGTTGTTGAAATTCTTTCAAGTACGGTTTGTAAGACTAAGCTAACACACCTGAAGTAACCATGATCTAATGTTTCTTTCGCCGTCCTAGTGGACACTTGTCTGAGAAATGTTAAGCCAATTGGGAAAAAATGCTTAATCGCATCCAAGGGATTCCGTTCAAAGGAAAAGATTATAGAGTAGCTAGAAGAGTTATTTAATTGATAGTAATATGGTCACAAGTAAAGCGAAATACGGTACAATAGGCGTCATGGTGTTGTTTTCGGGCGTCTTTTCCGTTATACCTCTGTCAGATCCATTGTTCGCTCAAGGATCGAATCAGTCTGCCGCAAACCAGACTGGCGAATCCATGCAGACAGCTGGAAACCAGACTGGCGAATCCATGCAGACAGCTGGAAACCAGACTGGCGAATCCATGCAGACAGCTGGAAACCAGACAGGTGAGGCATTACAAACTGCAGGCAATAGAACTGGCGAAGGCCTACAAACAGCGGCAAATGAAACAGGGGAGTTGCTTGGCAATATATCAAAAGGAGTGCAAGGGTTCTTTAATGAAGGGGGACAAAATTAAAGCCGTTAGTCCTTAGACACGATGGCCAATTAATCTTTTTTGTGTTTTCTAGTGTTATACTATTGATTTTCACTTCATTCTCATGGAGAATCAATGCAATCACGATCTATATTATACCCTTAGCTCAGGTATCAACATGACGGCTACACGAAGGCCTCCCAAAGCTAATTTAGTATGTGTTCGTGATAGGCATTGAAGTCAGGCCACTTTAAAGAATGACAGGATTATTTACTCGTGATATTATGATGATGCTTGTTTGTAACCGCTCAGGAGAACGCTTGTGGTGGATAGCAAGAAATTGCTGATAAGACACGGATTACCGGTTCGATTTGTATCTGCTGCTATCGAGAGAAAGCATTTTGGAGAACTCACGCAGGGTAATCAGATACGCTTCACTGTCGACGGCGAGGAAACATTCAATCTCATTTATGAGGCCATCAATCAAGCTGAAAGTTCTATTTACATAGCCGGCTATGATCTTGATCCTTATCTGAATTTTGTTCGAGAAAGCAGCGATGATGCGACTAAGACGAGTAACATTAATGCCAGTGTCGTTAGTAACAAACCTTCTAGTCAATCCTGGTCAAAATCCTCTCGGTATGCCAAAGGGAATGTTCTAACTGAGACTGAGTATCTCCGTAAAGATCAAGACTCCTTTTCATCAAGCCCTGGTACTACAAGAACCGGTCAAAATTCCTTAACCGATGTACCTTATTCCATAACTTCAAAGCGACGCGTTAAGAGCAGGCATTCGTACAAACGATTCCAAGAGCTGATAATCGGGAAAGCCAAGAATGGGACGTTCGTTAGAATTATTGTTTGGCAGCCACGGCTGCCTCTACGTATTTTGGCAGGAGCTGATGAAAGAGGACTAGATGGAAGAGCCGAAGAAGTCGAGGTATTGAACAAATTAGCTATAAAAAATGGAATAGAGCAGAATCTGATTGTCAAGATAGATAGTACTTCGCCTACTCTCTCTTCTGCTCACCATGAAAAAATAATCGTAATCGATAATAAAATTGGATTTTGTGGGGGTTTCGATTTATCCAGAGGTAAATGGGACAGGAGTAAACACGCTTATTATGATCCACTTCGGGATCCTGATTCAGAACCATGGCATGACATTCATGCTATGATGAAAGGTCCAATCGTGTGGGATTTAGCCTATCACTTCAACCAACGATGGGCATACTATGAAGTAAAAAATGAAGAAAAGGTCCGGGCAATGGATCTGAGGCCGGCCCGAGTTCCCGTGAAAATAGTCAGGGGCGGTGCTAAAATAGTCGCCCTACGAACATGGGAAGGAATGGAGAAGGACGGAGGTATTTTGGCTTGGTACGCAAATACTATCCGAAAGGCCAAAAATTTCATATATGTCGAAAATCAATTTCCGTTTCAGAATGAGTTTATTACAAGAATTCTTTGCAAAAGGCTGCAAGAACAAAAAAACCTAAAGGTTATCATTGTTGGTCCAATGGAACCGAACCTTCCAGGTTTGATAGGTAGCATCCTGTCGAAGACTAGCGTGAACGATGTCAACAAACATTTAAAGTTGATTAGAGATGCAGGAGACTCGGGAAAAAGAGTGGGGACTTATTCCCTGGTTTGTCAAGACAAGAAAACCAAAAAACTCCGGCAAATCTATTTACATTCAAAGCTCTTGATAGTAGATGACAAATGGATTGCCATTGGATCAGCAAATACAGACAAGAATGGGTTCAAAGATTCAACTGAGGTTAACCTCGGGATCACTTCAAGGTCATTAGCCAGAGAATTGAGGATACGGCTATGGAGCGAGCATATTGGATTGCTTGAAAAGACTGGAGGTTTGACCAGGAAAGAGTCGGCGAACAGCTTCGAAATAGATAGGAAGAGATCCCCACCACGACGAAAGCTTGAAACTTCATCGTATCTTAACTGCTTAAATATTCGGGATTTTGAAAAGGGATTCGAAATTTGGAAGAAGATATCAGCGCATAATGGTTCTAGCGTTTCGAAGGGGAGTAACATTATGGGTCACCTCTACTATTACAACTTTGAGGAGAGAAACTTTCCTCCGCCCTATCCTGAGGCAAAGGGAGCAAGCAAATTTTCCCTTCTTTAATAAATTCGACTCCTCGTAAATGTTAAAGCATATAATTGGGCTTGTTATATAACTAAGGTCTTAAAGTAGTAAACACTTGGGTAATAAAAAAGAAGGGTGTGAGTACTTTTATTGCCCGAATGGAGCTTCTAATTGAACTCCCGCTATGGCATCAGCTGAATTGGGATCGACATCATCCTGTGGTTCTTCTGTTATGAAGAACACAGTATATGTAAATGGATTGACCATTTGTTGGCTAACATTAATTGTTCCGTTCTCATTGAGCTGTCCTAAGCTAAGTTGGTAATCTGAACCGCCGGCATCGTGAAGCCAAGCTTCATAAACATTTTCCTCTGCAGGAGATGCACTTACCAACCCTTTGATGTTAGTTTGATGTCCATCTGAAGTTATTGCGATATCCCCGATTTTCTCCCCACCGTACGGATTACCTCCCGCAGGCCTTGTAAGTTCTCCGGTCACATTTGCAGCCTGTAATTGAGCACTATCGGCAGAATCATTCTGAGCGAGGGCATAGTGAACTGGTTGACTTTGCATTCCATATCCCAAAGATGTTACTCCCGCTAACAGTATACTCAAAACAGCTACATGAGATAGTTTCCCAGATTGAAGCAGACTTTTCATTTATTGTATCTTATGTTTAGTAAACAAAATATAAATAGTATTACTTGTTGAAGTAAACAAACCTAACTGCCAAACACGTAATACCGCTAGAGATACGCAGGCACTGACCCTTACAAGCTATAAATATAATGTTGAATAAGGATGAACGAAGAAATGGGCGAATTTGAAGTAAAGAAGGAAACAAAGTATGAAGTGGATACACATGATGATATTAAAGACAACATCGAAGATGCCGGAGACGAAGTAAGGGAAGGCGCTGAAGATACCAAGGATAAACTAAAGGCAGGAACGAAAGCTGCATTTAATAAGGCAAAGGATCCAGATAGAGATCTCGAAATGGAATACAATAAAGAAAAAATAAAAGAAAAAGTCGATTAAATTTTTAATAGCAATAGTAATTCCTATTCGTAGTAAAATCTATTGTATAGATCAAATTTCTTTTTCTTTTATGCACAAGCTTGTTTTATCAATGGCTCAAGCGCTAATTTTGAAGATATATGAGATCCTAACAACGATAAGGCAGCAGGTAGCCTTCTTTGAATATGATATTGAAGCGTTTTAGTAATTCACTAACATTAACCCGTGATGATAAGGCAATATCATATTAAGCAACATCAACAAAAGGTCAATGTAAAAATGTTTCATGAAAGGAGTTCAATAAAATTTCGCAAGAGGACCTTTCCTTTAAATCATGATATGTTGATATTTAGTGTTCAGTCTCTTTCTCTATGGGACGTACATCCTTGTTGATTGTCAGAACTATCGTATTATCAGTAATGTCAAACTGCGTTTTTGTTTCAAATGCGTTCTCCAACAAACGTCTGTAAATCTCCTTGAAAAGATAAGAGTACTTTGGTCCCATATTATGCTCAATTATGATTTTTTGAGTAGCTTCATTTTCCTCAGTCCTGTAGGGAATATCTGAAATTCTCGACCAGTTTTCCAAAATACTTAGGAAAGATGATATTGTGAATTCTCCCCGTAATAATAAACCAATATCGACAAAATCCTTATTTGCACTTGCTTCTGCTAAATCGGCTAATTGTTGTTCTGTAAACCTTTCAAGAACTCTTGAAATGAACGGTTTTGGTACATAGTATAGTTTAGCTTGAGCGGCATAGAGATGCCAATCAAGGTGTTCATTGATGATTTGGTTTACAAGTGTATTCACGCTAATCTGCCTTGTCTCGGCTTCTTTGTTGAGTTGCTCTAAATTATCTGAGGGAAGCCTGAAGGTTATACCTTCTGTAGCAGATTTTCGTCGTTTGAGAGTTGTCTTCATAATCGCTACGTCTCCATTTCATGGCAATACATTGTATGTATTTAATTACAGACGAGTTATTTAACGTATGTGATTCATTAAATTACACAAAACACCGACGTTTTTTATAAAAGATGAGCAAAGTCCATTTAATGAACAAGCAATTTGTACATCAACGAAAATATATTCTATATGAGTATCCTACTAACTCAGTTCAACGAATAGAACAGGAAGGCGCTCTGGAAGCAACTACCAGTTCTCGTAAATGTCCTACATGTAGCCAAATTAACGCGACAATTTTCGATGGAATATCTGGCGAGATACTCTGTACGTCCTGCGGCACGGTTATTGTGGATAGGCAGGAAACGCCAGTAGGGAATATTATCGCGAAGAATAGATCAGGAATGCCATCGTCACTTGCTTTCCCTGACAAGGGTCTGTCGACCATTATAACTTACTCAAATACCGATGCTAACGGCACCGTCCTAAATCAAGAACAGATTACAACGAGCAATAAGATTAGATATTTGGACAAAATTTGGGGTAGTAATAAGAATCATTTGAGAAACTTTAAGAATGCATTCGCAATTATGGCGACAGTAAGCGACAAGCTGGCGCTGACCGGTTCCGTAATAGAAAGAGCTGCATATTATTATCGTAAAGCGTTTGATAGCAACCTGATCAAAGGCAGAGCAATAAAGGAAATGGTTGTAGCAAGTCTCTATGCTGCATGTAAAGAAATGAGCGTTCCAAGAACATTGCATGAGATATCTTATGCGGCAAATGCGGAACCCACTTTTTCAGGTAGATGTTACCGAATAATGTCTAGGAAATTGAAGATTAATCCTGCTATAGTCTATGCAACATCATATATTTCCAAAATAGCAAGCAATGCAAACATTGATCAACAGACCTATAGGGAAGCAGTAAATATGTTGAGTATAGCGAAAAAGAATCCGATTTGTCATGGCAAAGAACCTAAGGCAGTAGCTGCGGCTATGTTGTACGCTTGTTGTTTAAAAAAGAAAGAGGCATACATAAGCCAATCAAAAATAGCAGCAGCTGGAAACATAAGTGTAGTGACACTAAGAAAGAGACTTGCAGATATTCTAAAACTATTCCCAGATGTTAAATCACACGAAAAGTCGTAACAGAATGAACTAGAAGGTCTCATCCCATACTCAAATAAACTTTATACACCGTCAGTACTCCTGGGTAAGAGGGGTAATAATTCAAACCAAGTTTAATGTTTTTGTTCAATATAGTTAAAGTTCAACATAGATCAACCTACCCACTTTCTTAAAGCCCTTCAAAAAATAAGCCTACGAATCTCTAGTTCAAACCACTGACTTTTTATATCGAACTATTCTAATCCGTACTAGTGGAAAGACATTGAATGACTGATAACGGTGGCGACCTTTGGATAATTGTGGACAAACAGTTAAAAAATTCCGAAATCTTTCGTGAAAGTACTCACCTTCACAGATGTGAGAAGTGCGGGCTTATCTATTCTCATTCTCATCTTAACGCAAACGGAAAGCTCTGTTTAATTAGATCGGACAAGGGTAAATGCCCTAAATGCACTTGATAATGACTGGCCAGAGACTACTCACCTCTTCTCTTTTCGCGATTTGCTCCCCATATCTTGTACCCTTCCAAAATTAAATTCACTATCTGGTGGAAGGCCATATTATGATCCATTTGACCTCTGGCCACAAAATACAATTTATAGATAATTTTAGTTGGTTCAGCTACTGGGCTTCTTTCACGAGTGATATTTTAACAATCTCCATTTAGGGATTTCAAGCTTTATTACAACTGTATTTTCTGTGATATTGCAAGAGGATTTTAATTCAAACGCAACTTCTAAAAGATACCTTGAGATCTCTTTAAAAAGATAGGAATACTTTAAACCCATATTGTGTTCGAAAACAATTTTATACTATTGCCGTTGATTTCAAATCTCTATGGCATTTGTGTTATTCTTAGCCAAGTCTCTGCAATATTCGAAATGGAAACAACTGAGAACCCTCCTTTTAAAAACAGCCTAATATCCACAAGATCCTTCTTTGCTGTTTCGCGAGCAAGCTCATTTAGTTCACCTTTTTTGAGTCCACTGAGTGATCTTACCAGAAACGATTTTGGCAAGTAATACAACTTAGCATGTGCAGCAGTACTGTGCCAATCCAAGTACAATTTAATTATCTAGTTGACAAATAGGTTAGAAGAGATATTACTAGTTTCAGACAATTTGCGTATTTGGCTAATTTTTCACTGGTTAGCCTAAAGGTCACAACTCTTGTAGATTTTTTTTGATTTTAATACTAATATCCTGCCGATGTACTTTACCAATTCTGGATATAACTAATAGTGAAGTTAGTAACTAGAAATGAATTAAATTGTAAATAGTTTGCTTTTATGAAATTTTTCTAACTTGGTTAAGACTGTTGTAATAATGATTTTGTAATTCTTGCTTAAGTTAATCTCTGTCTCCATTGCCTTGAGATATTTGTCAACTGTCGTTGCGCTGATTCGTCTTTAGTCTACGACTTGCACGCTGGATATTTTACTAATCATACTAATAAAATATTGAATCACAATACATAATGTCTAAATAATATTTTGCTCTCTAAGAAGTTGAGAACAGATGGCATGGGTACAAACATTTGTCAAGAGTGGACTCGTCCACAATAACTATAATCAATTGGAATTTATGATTGCCTCGTCAAATTCAAATAAGTCGCTGAATTTTTATTGTAGGTGTAGCTGACCAATGAGTGAATATGAGAATTTAAGGACTGCCGACATAGTTGCTGAGGCGTTAATCGATTGGAATGTCGATACGATCTTTGGTTTACCGGGTGATGGAATTAATGGCTTTATGGAATCCCTTAGGCAGCGACAAAGCAAGATAAGGTTCATCCTGGTACGACACGAGGAATCGGCAGCTTTCATGGCTTGTGCATTTGCAAAGTACACGAGAAGACTTGGTGTGTGCGTCGCTACATCTGGTCCGGGCGCTATTCATCTAATGAATGGGTTGTATGACGCCAAAGCCGACAGCACACCAGTACTCGCTATAACTGGGAGTACGTACTCCGATCTGATGGGATCAGGATACCAGCAAGATGTAAACTTATTGCAACTTTTTTCTGACGTAGCAGTTTACAACAACATGATAAATTCTCCAGAACACGCCGAAATGGCAGTAGACATAGCATGTAGAACTGCACTTGGGCGTAGAGGAGTAAGCCATTTGACAATTCCGATCGATGTTCAGGAGCAAAAGCTCAAAAACCGATACTCCAGACATAAAGTTCCCGGCCATACATCCGATGTCGTTACATCAGCTATAACGCCGAATCAGGCTTTAATAGACAAGGCTGCAGTGATCCTAAACGCCGGGAACAAGGTTGTAGTTCTAGTTGGTCAGGGGGCACTAGGAGCTACAGATCAAGTGACCTCAGTTTGTGAACGGTTAGCAGCGCCCGTTGTCAAAGCACTTTTGGGTAAAGCAGTGATTCCTGACGATCACCCATGCAGTCTAGGAGGGATTGGTCTCCTGGGAACCGGGCCGGCAAGTGATGCGATGAATGAAGCAGATACTTTACTGATGATCGGAACATCATTTCCCTACATTGATTATCTTCCGAAACCAGGACAAGCAAGAGGCATTCAAATTGATATTTTACCTGAAAAAATTGGAGCGAAGTATCCAGTGGAGGTAGGATTGGTGGGTGATTCTAGACTTACGTTAGCCGCTCTCCTCCCGCTATTACACAGAAAAAATGGATCTGAATTTCTTGAATCAAAACAGCGGGCCATGGAAAAATGGAGAAGCCTGCTAAAGGAACAGGGTTCTCGAAAAGATAGTCCAATTAAGCCTCAGTTTGTCGCCACAGTCTTATCGAATGAATTAGAGGATAATGCAATAATTTCAGTAGATAGCGGGACTATTACTAGTTGGGCGGCTCGCTATATCAATATTAAAAGAGGAATGCTCTTTTCGCTGTCTGGTACTTTGGCAAGTATGGGGTGCGGTCTACCATACGCCATCGCGGCCCAGATCGCTTACCCGAATAGACAATCTGTTGCTTTTGTAGGAGATGGTGGTTTCACGATGTTAATGGGAGAATTTGCCACAGCAGTTCAATACAACCTTCCGATCAAAGTGATAATAATCAAGAATAACGTTTTGGGAATGATCCGTTGGGAACAAATGGCCTTTCTAGGAAACCCTGAGTTTGGTGTAGAATTTACCCCTATTGATTATGCAAAATTTGCTGATGCATGTGGTGGAAAGGGTTATACTTTAAGGGAGCCTGACCAAGTCAAACCAGTCCTGAATGAGGCGATGAACGATAATAAGCCGACGATAGTAGAGGTATATGTAGATCCGTTCGATCCTCCAATGCCACCGCAAGTCGAATTGGAGTTTGTCAGAAAAATGGCTGAATCGTTTGCGAAAGGGCAGCCGTATTCAAAGAGAATTGGTTTAACGTTATATAGAAACCAGATCCATGAAAGATTACGAGACCTTCACCACCATGACGATTAGAAAGTGTAACACCAAAAATAACCAAGTCTGATACATGAGATCAGGTATTCCTATTAAGGTGATCTTTTAATCTATGATATCATTACTGTATTATTGTAGTAGACTTATGATCCATTTAATGTAGCATACACACTCGAACAAGATATTGTCTTCAAATCAGACAATCCATAACAAGAATTCTTCATACGGGGGCCTCATTGTCTCAACTTTCAGACGCGAGCTCTGAGATTTAGTAATAATATTTCTTCGTTTTGACCATCCAGTATCGTAGTCCTAGTTATAATGCTACTTCTCTATTTATAGAGATCAGTTCATTCATTCTACTATGTATCTCTAGATAACGTTTTCCTTTTTCTGTAGTACGATATGTGTGAGCTCCAACTTCATATTCCAATAGCTCACTTTCCCCCAGATCGGTTAAATATTCTTCGAGTTTGTTATACGATAAGTACGCTCTATACATAATCTTCGTCTTGGTAACCCTACCGTGGCTTGCAATGTCAAGGATCATCGCATTTATTTCCGCTCTATCCCTGTTTTTCATTTTTCTATGTCCAGTATTAGAAATGAACACAAGTATTTAGGTAAATTTTAAGTAACTACTTGGAAATAAATCTGCTTTTAATGATATATTTATTGGGGATAGATAATTTATAGAAGAATCCTAATTCGCCAAATGAGAAGTGGTAGTATTGATGACGGGTGAATCCACTTAGTGAGCCCATTTTCAGGTATTGATTTGTACATCCTGTTATGCACTAACATCGCATGAAATTTCTACACATCTTTTCTTTCCCATTTATACTTAAAGCTTGTAGCACTAGTTTTTCAACCATCTCAAATTTCCGACCACATCTTTCTTAGGGTTCCTGCAGATGCCTTTGCATCTGCGTTATTCGTAAAGACCTCCAAGGTAATGGTTTTATCGTAATTTATAGATCTTAATTCTCTTACTATAAGTTGGTGATCTATAAGTCCATATCCTATGGGGAGGTGTTCATCCCTTATTCCGTTATTATCATGCCAGTGAATATGGGCAATTCTGTCTCTAAATGAATGAATAAATTTTATTATCCCCTGCATGCCTGCGGACGTGAAAGCGTGAGGAATGTCTAAATGAACATGCAATCCATCAACATTGTCGACGATGTATTTAAATTCTTCAAGCTTATGTACTCCCTTAGAAAGTGGAACATTCTCTAACATGATCTGAACGCCATAGGTATCCGCGTATCTCACAATTTCGCGAAGGCTTTTGATCCAGTTTACCAATAGCCTTCGTCTTTTTTCGCCTTTAAACATACCTCCGTTAAGATTACTATGGAAATTAACAAGGCTTATTCCGATTTGCTGAGATGCTTTAATGTTTCTCATTGCCTCAAGAATCCATGCTTGTCTAATATACTCATAGTCCGATCCTAAGTCTACCCATGGGACAGTGTGACCAATTGGTCCTAATGCAAATTTTTGGAGAAGTCGTGCTATCCCATTCCGTTTATCGATCAATACCTGAGGACTCCCTTCTGGCCCTTCTATAGCAATCTCTACATATTCAAAACCCAGCAGATGAATATTTCTAATTTCGCTTAACAATTCATTGGAGGGATTTGTAAGCAAACCAAAATGCGGCATATCTTCTGGTTTTGGATCTAGAGGTAATTAATAGTGTTGTGACACACACATCGTCATCAAAATGGCTATTATAAATAGGCCGCAGATAAAATCATTGATTTACAGTTTTGGCAATGCATTAGTTGTATCCGGGGGTTGGAGATTGGAACAAAAAAATTATTGATATTGTTAATGGCAATAGCCAAAGAAATGAAATGATCAAGGAGAATCCTAATCACGCAACCCAACGTCTAGCAGGCGGAAACAATCACCCCCGTGGAACGTTATAAGCTCAAATAGAGTGGGGCAACTGCAAGGTTGCTTGCTTTCTTAGAAGTCTAGCCACTACATTACTCACGACTCTTATTATCCCTTGGTATTAATCTTAAGATATCTGAAAATCTTTTTCTCAATGTAACAACGCTGATGCTCCCTGCTGCTGCTATCTTCGCCTGGCTAACTTTAGGCTCATTTTCTTTTATGCATGCGGCGTAAAGAACTGCAGTTGCAAGCGCCTTTGGATCCTTTCCATAGGAGATTGCATGTTTCTTTACACTATCTAACATCTCTATTGCTGTTCGGTATGTTTTCTGGCTGACACAGGCGTTGTCAGCAACTTTTGAGACATATCTCGTAGAATCAACAATTAATGGACTTATTCTCAGCTCGCGTGCCATAGTTCTGTAACATTTACCTGCAAATATGGGATCTGCATTAGCTGCGTCGCATATTTCGCACAAAGTTCTAGGTACTTCCATTTCCTTACAAGAGGCGTATATGGAAGCGACAACCATTTCCCGAATAGATCTTCCTTTTATCAATTTGTTGTGGAGGGTTTTACGATAATAATATGCCGCTCTTTCCATGACCGGATCTGTAAGCGTCAATTTATCTCTGATAGCGGCCATACTGATAAATGCATTCTTGAGGTTTCTAGTTTGAGTTCTGTTATTATTTGAAACTTTATCTAAATATCTGATCTTGTTTACGTTTTGAAGCTGGTCGTGATTTAGCGCTGACCCAGAAGCATCGACATTTGCACTCGTGATAACTGTTGAAAGACCTTTGTCAGGAAAGGCAAGCGATACGGAATTGCCAAATGATTCACGAGAGGGGCCAGTCTCCAAAGTCGTTGGCCTGTCTGTTATAACGGCACCGCATCTCGTACAAATAGTTTCGCCACTAGACTCGTCGAAAATCATCCAGACAGAATCACTTGAGTGACAAACTAGATTAGGCGGGTAATTTGCTTTAATATTTTCGTCTAGTTTTTTGTTTTTTTGTAAATAATTCTCTTGAAGATGATATGTCAATGACTTTGCTTTGCTTCTTGGAATTACCATAGCTGAATAAATATGACAAATTGTATAAAAGTCAGGAGATTATATTGTAATTAAAAAATTACAAAGTATTTATTTATCTAATAGACTATGGATGGATCCTAAGGAGATAATTTCTTGAATCCGTAAACATAACTTTGCATATACATTAAAGTAAAACCACGAAGTCAGGGTAGGCAAAATCACATTGAGAACGAGGTAGGATTATGTGAAGCAAAGCGAAATGAAATAAATCACGGAACTTATCTCAGGGCATCATTGCCAATAATTTACACGTTCCTATTGTGTCTACATAGAGTTAAATCCAAATAGTGATTCTACAATATAGAATGCTACGAAAATTCTGCAACAAATGCAAGAAAGAACTGCCTGCATCTTCAAAGTATATGCTATGCAAGGACTGCCATCTAAGGATTTTGATAAATGAGGAAGAAATGCACTACTACTCACGTCTTTATTACTGAATCGCAGCTATCAGGCATGAGTCAGTTGAAACATCTAGCAATTGGGAGTGCATAGAAAATCCAATGAGACTGAAGAGTGTGCTGCTTGGCAAATTAGGAAAACGCTTTGGCTAACAGACTTGGCTTACTCTATTCAAATTGTTTTAAATTTCTTAATGTGGGGCGCGAATCCAGTAGTTTAAAAAAGGTAGATGAACTATATGATAGCGTGAGCGCAGTAAGCGAGATAATGTCTGGTGAAGATACTGTCACAATCACTTCAGAATCTGGCAACACAGCCAGAGACGTTGCGGAGATTATGGTTAACAAAAGGATTAGCTCTGTGATTGTAATAGATAAGAAGACAAAACCAATTGGTATTGTTACTCAAAAAGATCTAGTTAGACGAGTCTGTTTAAAAGACATGTCAGCGAGTAGATTCCCTGTAGAAGAAATAATGTCATCTCCTTTAATCACTATTATGGCATACGATTCGATAGATACTGCTTCCAGGATCATGACACAGAATCGGATTAAGCATCTAGTCGTTCTAGAGGAGGATAATAGAATATGTGGTTTGCTTAGTGTTACAGATATTACAAAGCATTTGGCAAAGATACTATTTAATGACTATAATAGGTACGGATCGTTAAAATCTTTAATCGATATGACAAATACTACTTCAATTGCGCATGACGAAAATGCACAAAGCAGTTAATCGTGGTTGCAACCTATGTCTAATAACATGCATTTTGAATTTCTAACGCCTCATCAACAATTTCGCAATTTTGAATTCCCAAGGAGTGATTTATAGATATATGCAATATCATAAAGCCGCCATTTTGGGAGCTGAGAGATCAAGAGAAGCGCAGATGAAGTTATTTAATTATACTGGCTTTGCTATGCTCACTTATACGATCAAACAGACGGAAAAAGGATTTGAACCGGTCGGTGAAGAAACGCTTGCTGGATCAATGTTTAGGGGGAATGAAATGATGCTGTTCATCTGCGACAATGATGGATATGCAAAAGCCCAGTCAAAGCCATTAACCTTAGCAGAAGGACGTAAGATTTTTCAACAAATGCTTCGGGATGGATTAGAGGAATTTAAGGGGACCATAAAGACGGTTTCCTAGCTAAAGATGCAACCGGGTATACCGCATTTATGTACTAAAATTTGGCCCAGCCACTAGCCGTCCTAGTCGTTTATACGAATTTTCTAGCATATTTCTGGTTTTTACTCATCAAACTTTAATTTTTAAGAAGTGATTAGGAAGATTTTCTAACTATAGTGTTCTGCCAACATTATCCTAACCGTCTATCTCAATTAGCTTTGATCCATAAATGATAGTTTCAGGAGTAGCAATTGGAGTATTTTTTGAAATATACTGTAAGAGCTGTTCATCGCTATCGTCATCATTTATTTTACAATATTTCTTGACATTTTGTAGAACTTCTTGTATCTCGATCGTTTTCAGGTTCAGATTTGGGTTTGGTATCGTGTATTTATTCTAGGACGATAGCCATTTAAGCTACCATGTTATTTTTGACTAAAGTTTCGTCTACAAGTAATATTTATCTATTACAATGATTATTAATAATTGCTACCCGCCCCTGAAATGACCTCTACATCGTTTTCGTACACACAGCGGCAACGTAATGATGGCGATTTCAGTGGTGGCGAAAAGTACCATTTAACAACGATGACAAGCGATGATCAGAATAAAAAGAGAATAATGGTTGTAGACGACGAGGACGATGTGAACGTCACTTTGAGGATTGTCCTGGAACATCAATTTTCAGTAGATGTTTTTAATGATCCATTCGTAGCACTAGATAATTTCAAACCAGGTTTGTACGATCTTCTCCTGATTGACATCAGAATGCCAAAGATGAATGGGCTGGTGTTGTACAACAAGCTTCGAGAAATTGATAGCAAGGTCAAAGTATGCTTTATAACTGCGGGGGAGATGGTATTTGATTTTCCATTACGTGAATTCCCTGGGTGTACAATTCTCAAAAAACCGATTGACAACTATGATCTGCTTAGGGAAGTTACAAGAATCACAGATGCATAAGGTTTAAGAAGAGTCCTAATTAAAAGAAATATTCTCATTTTGGCAATAATTGCGTACCGGTTGTGTTCTGCAGATAATCTATTAAAGAACAATCTCTGATTATGGGATACGTTCCATGAAGTTTATAGGCGAAATTACGGACCCAGTTCATAGATATATTGGCTTTAGTGAAGTAGAGCGAGATATTATAGATACCTCTGTATTTCAGAGGTTGAGGAGAATTAGACAACTTGCCGGAGCTCATCTTGTCTATCCCAGTGCGCAGCATTCTCGATTTGAACATTCATTAGGCACGATGCACATTGCGGGGTACGCTGGAGAGAACCTTCTGAAGAAGGGTTTCATCGGGAATGAAGACAATATACAACAACTGAGGCTAGCTGCTTTATTACACGATGTTGGTCATGGACCTTTTTCTCACCTTTTCGAAGAGGTTTTGGAGAGTAAATGCAAGATGACACATGAAGATATGGGGAAAAAAGTGATACTCGAGACTGAAATTGGAGACGTTCTAAGAGGGCACGGTTTTATTCCTTCAGATATATGCAGGCTTTCATTTGGCGAGTCTAAATCAAGTTTCTTAAACGAAATAATTGTAGGCAGCTTATCCGCGGATATCATGGATTATCTGCCAAGAGATGGTCTATTTACTGGAGCCGAATACGGCAAGATTGACTACCATAGGCTAATAGCATCCTTTGAAGTTGTAGCAACAGGCCATTTGGCGATTAATAAGTCTGCTCTTTATTCATTTGAATCAATGCTTATATCCAGATACGAAATGTTCAAAGCAGTCTATTTCCACAAGACAGTTAGATCAGCTGAAGTAATGTTACTCTATTCGCTAGCACAAGCAGATAATTATTTACAAATCACAAAGTTTTCACTTGACAAATTCCTTAACTTAACCGATGAGCTCACTCTTGAACAAATTTGTTCATTTGACGAGGATGAAAGGATAGCAAAGTTAGCTCGGGACTATCGAGATAGACGGTTACTAAAATGTGTATATGAAAAATTTTTACATAAGCAAGACAGGTTGTACAACAAGATGAGCTTCTCGACACTTGAAGAGTTAAGACTCCGTATATGTGATGTTGCAGGAGTTCATGAGAATACTGTTTTCGTGGACGCATCCAGAGCACCTTCAATGCCACTTACTCCTTCAAAAGAAGAAATTAATTCAATTATCCTGGTGGACAAGGAATGGGCGTACGATACCCCTATATCAGAAATTCCTGTCATCAATTCAATCACGGGGTTCCTTGATATGCTAAGGATATACACAACAGCTGAGAGCAGAAATGCAGTTACTTCGACAATCCATAAGGTACTCGGAGACCCGAATTGAGAGATCAACACAAAGTCTCAGGAACAATGAGTAAACTATTCAGGAAGAAAAAGGTAGTCATTAAGCTTAGTGGTAGCATTTTTGGTAGTGGTACAAAGTCGAAATCCATTAAGGAATATGGAATGATGATAACTGAATTGAACAAGCATATACAACCTATAGTCATTACAGGAGGCGGAAATATTGCTCGGCATTATATCGATCTTGCACGAGGGTTTGGAAGTGACGAGGCAAGTCTGGATCTACTGGGGATAGAAGTTTCTAGACTTAATGCCAAGTTACTGCTTCACTCAGTAGGCGGCCGTGTCTATCCAAAGGTACCCACAAATCTCGAAGAAGTCTCAATTGCAGCCGTGACAGATGAACCGGTGATTTTGGGAGGATTACATCCTGGTCAGAGTACTAATGCAACTTCCGCATTGGTCGCTGAGAAGGTTAAAGCTCAGCTGTTTGTGAACGCGACAGATGTCAATGGGATTTACGATTCGGATCCGAATATCAATCGACACGCAAAGGCGTTCAAGAAAATTACCGTTGATAAATGCATAGAGGTTTTAGGTAAAAATAGCTCAATGGCAGGAAAGTACGATCTAATGGATATGGTCGCTTTAAAGATCATTGAACGCTCAAGAATCCCTACTGTAATATTACGTGCCAGTGTTACTAACATTATCAAAGCCATTAAATCAGATACTAAAATGGGGACTAGAATATTAGCTTAACATGCAACAGTGATAAAAACCCACATAACCTATGTCATATCATCATCAATGATATTTATGCTAGTCATTTCCTCAACGGAAAGACTGACCCTATACCACTTATCATTTTTCTTAAACACAAAGGAAGAAGATTTCTTGTTACTTCCAGATCCTAAACCCCCTACCCTCTCACTTAATCGGGATTGGAGTTTATCGACTTGATATTCAGCGATCATCAAGTTTCCGATAATGTTTTCCAACTCCATGTCACGGTCTCTTGTTATCTTTTCAGGCATATTATTCACTTTTGGGTACTAGGTCTTAAGTATTATTTATGATTTTAAATGGGAATGCGATTCGAGAGAATTTGTGAAAATGAGCAAGATACGATGTGTCATGGCATTCATATAGATTTTCTCATAAAGAATGCGATCCTCTATCGTATTTTATGTTTAGCCCAATTTTCAGTTAATACAATTTTATCTGATTCGAGGGGCCAAGGGCTTAGCGAAGTTTATGACCGTATCATTCAAATAGGATGCATAGTGATGCATCGGTTTACATGTTATGCAGCATTGCCAAATTGGCATACCTTTAGCGATATTCGAGCACTTTCATGCTCAGCACTTTGTTATTATCTAACTTGTAACTGATAAAGGTAGGACGACCAGGGGATTGAAGACGTAGAAAGGAATGTTCTGGTCGCCCCTACCTGATATGCATCCGATTGTGATTACCATTAGGCTAGGAAGTATAAATGGAAGCCGGAACTTGGTTCTCTTTTCATATTCATTATGTTTAAACCTTTGTCAGGACTTTGTTACTTGAACCAGTAACGTATAGAGTAACTTATTTAGTAATAATATATGTAAGTGTTGCTCCTTCCTCTACTACAGGATGTTCATCACGTAGGCCAGTGCGTGTTCGTTGATATATCTATGGTTCCGCTAATAAAACATGGTCCTACAAACATGAAACCGTTCTGCGGAGGATTTGTAAAGGTAGCCTCAAGTGAAAACCCAGGCTTCAATTCGACAGGAGTTTTGATTACAAAAAAGTCGGAGGTTTCAGTCGGAGGGTTCCATCCTGCTGCATTCCCTTCTGCATCATCATGAAGTGTTATTATAGTCTGACGTGTATCTCCTGCCGGTCCTTGTGGCCCTGGCGGTCCTTGAGGTCCAGGCGGACCTTGTTCACCTGGGGGACCTTGAGGACCAGGAGGACCAAGGATAGGAGAGTCACACCTTATGCAGATGTCGATATCGATATTCCTGCCATGCTGGTCATATCTCCATGAAGAACTTGCACTCACACTAGAAGATAATAGTAAAAATATAGTAGCAACGGTAATTAAAACGCCAACAATTACGAAGTTAAATTTCACAACAAGGAACCGATAATATTAGACCTTTACAATTGTAAAGGCTTCCTTAAGGACACAACAGTGTATTGTCTTAAGGGTTCTAGGAAGAGTAATATCGGGTAAATAGAGTCTATCTTAACATGACTCAAACTCAGCCTCAGTTCCAACCTCCTTTGCTTAGGATTGGGTCAATTGCATTCCTTGCAGGTGCCGTTATAGCTCCCTGTTATGCCTAATGGACTCAGTGATCTTATCATGCCATGTCATTGCTCTCCCTTTATTCCATCTTCCTACTCCTGCTTTTAATGCTGATTGTCTTATCTTTAGTCGCTAGTGATATTCGGAATCTCTTCCATATGGACTTCTTTAAGACGGCTAGACATGCAGATCAGAGCTCTATTATGTTATGTTAGGAAAATAAGAGAACAACAACTTAATGAGTAGGTCGAACAGTCTCTCAGATCTACTTTCCAAAAATTCACGATTCAGCATACATAACATTTGTAATATATAATGGTGAGTAGTTTGTTCGAGTCTTTACTAGATGGAAATATACAAGAAGTTTGGAGTTTACAAAAATCAACGAATCCCTTATTATTTGATTTCAATTAGTGAGTTGATATGAAGAGATCTCTGACCGGCGCTATAGTGGCTGTTGTGTTCGGGTTTATGCTTCTACCTGTTAGTACGCATCCGCAATCATCTAATGCGGCTTCCTTGATAACTGTTCCATCAGATTATCCTACGATACAGTCTGCAATAGATGCATCCAGCCCTGGAGATACGATCAAAGTGCTTCCCGGTACGTACACTGAACAACTTACAATTAGTAAAAGTTTAACACTTGTAGGTTCAGGTGCTAGGTCTACAATAATCAAAGCACCAACAATGTTAGATACCGATATACTTGGTCGAACCTATATCGCTCAGATCAACGGCGGCGCAACAGTGAATATGAAAGGGTTTACGGTTGATGGAGGTACTTCGTGCGACGTATTTTTTGGGGTTACAGTGTTTGATAGTGCTACTCTTAATCTAGATACTTCCGTTATCAAAGGCTGTTACCAAGTTGGTGTAATAGTGGGCAGTACACTTACCCCTGGTGGGCCACAGACAGGACACGCAACCATCACAAGGACAAATGTCAATGGTTATCAGAATCAAGGCATAATCGCTCGAGGACCACCTGGTACAACGCTAACAGTCTCCTATAGTACGATTACCGCTGCCGAAGAATCTCCGATTGATGGTCAAGCCGGAATCAGCGAATTCTCAGGAGCCAAGATTAATATTCATCACAACAAAATCAATAGAAATCTTTGTGATAATCCTGCCTGTGGACCAGATTTTCTTACACGACTTCAAGGATTTGGGATATTTGTTGATTCTCCTGCTGCAGGTTCAGTGATCTCCTATAATGATATATCAAATAATGATGCAGGGATGGGAGTATTTGGGAATAGTGAATGTTGTAAGATAGATCACAATACACTAACAAATAACCGTTTCTTTGGCATTATAGTAGGCGAGGGCGAACATACTATCTCTAATACCAAAATATCTCGAGGAAATATTGGGGTATTAGCAGTAGCGTTTAGTGTCGATACTATTGCCACTCTAAACCGAGTTATCATTGTTGGAATTATAACTCCCACACAAGAACTTTCAGTTGGTGCGACAGCGGAAGTGGTCTTTGCACCAAGATCAGTTGAAACTGCACAAT
>OCZV010000018.1_pt1 | contig 60644 bp, 63 predicted proteins | sample 1539051 | NCBI WGS metagenome assembly OCZV01 (sample SAMEA3113581, study PRJEB22503) | soil metagenome
GGCGCTGCCACAAGGGCGGCCGACCGTGCTCTTCGGCGGTCTCGCTCCCCGGTCGTACGAGCGGGCGGCCCGCTTCGGACAGGGTTGGGTCGCGCCGCTGTTCGGTCTCGACGTCCTGGTGGCGGGCGTCGCATCCATCAACGCCGCCTGGTCGCGGGCAGGTCGCCCGGGGAAGCCGCGGATCCTCACCGGCCGCTACTTCTGCCTCGGCGCAGACGCCGACGCGACAGCCGACGAGTACATCCGGCACTACTACGGCGACCAGTTCTTCGCCCCGGCCCGCGCCGACACGCTCACGAGTGAGGAGGCTGTGATCGGCGACCTGCGGCGCCTACGTGACGCCGGTTGCCACGACGTCGTCCTCTACCCGTGCTCCGGCGACCTCGACCAGTTGGACCGGCTAGCAACGGCGCTCTGTTCAAGGGTGTAGCTCGCGCGGCGCCGATCGCCGAGAGTAGAGACCCCCACGGCACGCAGGTGGTGCATTCTGGGCGGCTGGCAAGCCCTCCGGGCGTTCGGCTCGCAACGGCGCTCTGTTCAAGTGCGCCGCTCGGCGCGGCGCCGATCGCCGAGAGTAGGGACCCACGGCACGCAGGTGGTGCATTCTGGGCGGCTGGCAAGCCCTCCGGGCGTCGCCAACCGCCCAGAATGCACGTTCTGTCAAGTAGAACCCTCGCCGCCGGTGAAGGGACGCTCCTCGATCACGGGGCGAGCAGCCTCCAGCAGCCAGCGGACGGCGTCCCGATAGTCGTGCGGCGTGGGATCATCCGCGAGATCGCGCTCGACGTCCTCGATGGCAGCCTCGAGCACGTAGAGCCGGTCGTACAGCCCGTCGAGCTCGCGCCGGGCCACGATCAGCTCGTGCTCGCTGAGCCCGACCTCCGCCGCCCGGCGGCGGGATTGGTAGTCGAGCTGCCGGCAGCTGTCCTTGCAGAACTCCCGGCGGCGACCGGGACCGGTGCGACGCGGCAGGGTGCGCCCGCACCAGCGGCACCGTGTCCCCTGCCCTGATTCCGTCAATTCACGTAATTGCCGCTCGACCGCCATGCCCGCCGATGCTGGCATCCCAACGGCCACGCCACGCGGATGCCGTCACGGGCGTCGGCAGGCTCGCGGGGGCTCCCTGGCGCGGGAGTGGTTGGTGGGCAACCACTTCGGCGCCAGCAATCGGACTCTGCCCCGCGGCACGCCGCGGCACGCCGCCGTCTGGTTCGCCGGGGCGAGCACGGCCCAGCGGACCAGCTATGCGAGACTCGACGCGGAATGCATACCGTCTCCCTGCCGGCGCCGCCGATGCCGCCGATCCTCCGCGCCGCCGGGCTCACGATGACCTACCCCGATGGAACCACGGCGCTGGACGGGTTCACGGTCGACGTGCCGGCCGGGTCCGTAGGACTGGTCGGCGCCAACGGCGCCGGCAAGACCACGCTGTTCCGGCTCATGCTCGGGCTGATGCAGCCCAGCGGTGGGGCGCTTGAGGTCACCGGCCGCGCCGTGGCGTCCGATCCGGTGGGGATCCGCAGCCGCCTGGGGTACATGCCGGAGCACGATTGCCTGCCGCTCGACCAGACGGCGGCGGACATCGTGGCGACCTTCGGCGAGTTGGCCGGCCTGCCGGCGCGGGCGGCCCGCCAGCGGGCGTCCGACATGCTCGACCTGGTGGGGCTCGACGAGGCCCGGTTCCGGCCGGTGGGCGGGTTCTCGACCGGCATGCGCCAGCGCACCAAGCTGGCCCAAGCGCTGGTCGCCGACCCGCAGTTGGTGCTGCTCGACGAGCCGACCGCCGGCCTCGATCCCCTGGGCCGGGAGGAGATGCTCGAGCTCGTCGGGCGGCTGGCCGGGTTCGGCATCTCCGCCATCCTCGCCACCCACCTGCTCGACGACGTGCAGCGCGTGTGCGACCACGTCGTGATGATCGACCGGGGCCGGCTGGTGCTGGCCGGACCGATCGACCAGCTCATGCAGACGACGGGCGTCATGCGCGTCGAGGTCGGGGGACGGCCGGCGGGTGGGCAGGCGCTGGTCGATGCACTGGCGACGCTGGGCATCGGGGCCGCGCTCATGGACGACCACAGCGTGGAGGTCGACACCAGCCAGCACGGCGACGACGTCTTCGACGCCGTGCGCGACGCGACGGCGGACCTCGGACTGCGGTTGTACGCGCTGTCGACCCGGCACCGCTCGCTCGACGACGTCTTCATGCAGGAGGCCCGGCGGTGACCCTCCTCCCCCAGGCTCTGACGGGCGGCGCCGTCTACGACCGCGGCTACCGGCCCTACGAGGGCGCGCGGGGCGGCCGGCGGGAGGCCACCTTCGCACTGTGGCGCCTGTCGGTCCGCCGTGCCCTGGGCCTGCGGCGGTCGTGGCGGCAGAAGGTGTTCCCCTGGTCACTCCTGGCCATCGCCACCGTCCCCGCCGTCGTGAACGTGGGCGTCGGCTACTTCGCCCGGGAGAGCCCGGTCGACTTTCCCGACTTCGAGTTCATCACCTACCGCGAGTACGTCGGCGTCTCCACGGCGCTGCTGCTGTTCGTGGCGCTGACAGCGCCCGACGTGGTTTGTCCCGACCGCAGCCAGCGGGTGCTACCCCTGCTGTTCTCGCGTCCGCTGACCGGCATCGACTACGTCGTGGCCAAGGTGGCCGCCATCGCCGCCATCGTCTTCGGCTTCGGCTTCCTGCCTCAGGTCGTGCTGTTCGTGGGGCAGATGTTCGTGACCCGAGGCGGTGCCCTCGACTACTTCACCGACCACGCCGAGGTGCTGTGGCAGGTGCCGGCGGCGCTGGTGGTGCTCGCCGTGTACTACGCCGCCATTGGCGTGGCGCTGGCGTCGCTGACGGACCGGCGGCTCGTCGGAGGTGTGGCCATCCTCGGGCTGGCGCTGGTCACGTCGTCCATCGCCGCGATCTTCGTCGCCTCGGCCGAGGACGAGAGCACGGCGTTGGCGGTGGTCAACGTCCTGGCGTTGCCGCTCGAGGTGCGGGACCTGATCTTCCTCGGCCACCTGAGCGAGGACTCCGACATGTCGGGGGTGTCGGGCGGCGGCATCCTGGCGGTGACCGCCTACCTGGTGGTGCTGCTCAGCGCAGTGGCGCTGCTGCTGCACCGCTACCGCGAGGTGGACCTGTGACCGCGCCTGCGCCCGAACCGGCGGAGTCGGCCAGCGAGACTCCGCCGCTGCCCCCTCCCCCTCCCCCGCCGCCGGCCGTCCCGTTGGATCCCGCGTTCGCCGCCGACGCCACGGTCGTGGTCCGGGGCGCCAGCGTCTGGTTCGGCCAGAAGGTCGCGCTCACCGACCTGTCGTGCTCGTTCGGTCCCGGCGTCACCGGCCTGCTGGGACCCAACGGCGCCGGCAAGACCACCCTGATGCGAGCCATGACCGGGCTGCTGCGGCCCAACGAGGGCAGCGTCGCCGTGCTCGACCGCGATCCGCACACCGACCGGGACGTCCAACGCTCCATCGCCCTGGTGCCGGAGGACGAGGCCGTGCCCCCGGCGCTCAGCGCACGCCAGCTCGTGCGCTACGCGGCGGCGCTGCACCGGGTCGGTGACCGCGGCATGCCCGACCGCTGCCTGCAGACCGTGGGCCTGCTGGACGTCGCCGACCGCAAGGTGCGCGGCTTCAGCAAGGGCATGCGCCAGCGCGCCAAGGTCGCCGCCGCGCTGGTGACCGATCCTCGGATCCTGGTGCTCGACGAGCCGCTCAATGGCGCCGACCCGATGCAGCGGGTGGCGCTGATCAACCTGTTCCAGTCCCTCGGCGCCCAGGGCCGCACCGTCGTCGTCAGCTCGCACGTGCTGCACGAGGTGGAGCGGCTGGCCGGCCGCCAGATCGTGATCATCCGGGGGCGGCTGGCGGCGGCGGGTGACCACCGTGCCATCCGCGATGCGCTGGCCGACCGGCCGCGGTCGGTCCTGGTGCGGACGCCGGAGGCCCGCCGGCTCGCCGGTCACCTGGTGGGCATCGACGCCGTGCGCGGCGTGACGGTCGACGGCAACACCGTGGTCGTGTCGTCGCCCCGGGCCGGCGAGCTGGCTGAGCTGTTGCCGGTGGCGGCACGCGAGGCGGGCGCCCGGCTGCACGAGGTGCGGCCCCTCGACGACTCGCTGGAGAGCGTCTTCCGGGAGCTGCTGCGATGAGCGAGCGTCGCCCGTCCACTCCCCGCTCACGGGTCCTGTCGCCTCCGGTGCGGCGGCTTCGACGCCGTGATGCCCGCTCTTGGCGGCTGCGCCGCCGGGCCGCTCGGGCCCTGGCGCCGCCGGCGCCGATAGGCGCCGACAGCGGCACCGCATCCTCAGCGCCACCCGTTCGCTGCCGCCCTGCCACTCGGGCGTCAAGGGCCTCGGCCTCCGACGCTACACCTCCCGCTCGTGCCGCCTGCGGCGGCGGGCCGCTCGGGCCCAGGGGCCGAGTCGTGGTTCTTCCATGAGCGAGGCCACGGCCGCGCCGCCAGCGCCCGGCGCTCGACCAGTAGGCACGAGCAGCGGACGGCGGCTGCCGAGCCCGTTCGTGGCGCTGGTGGGCTACACGCTGCGGGCCTGCCTCCCTGCCCGGCGCTGGTTCGGCGTGCTGTTGCCGTGCGCCGGTGCGCTGCTGTTCGGCTGGCTGTCGGCCGCCGACTCCCGGACCGCCGAGGCGGCGTTCGGCGACGTCGCCGAGCTGGGCCTGTTCGGGCTGGTGCTGCCGCTCACCTGCCTGGTCATCGGTGACGCCGTGCTCGGTGCCGACATCCGGGCCGGGACGTTTCCACTGACGTGGCTGTCGCCCGCCCGATTCGGCACCATCGTCGCCGCCCGGTGGCTGGGTGGCTGGATCGTGGCCCTCGTCAGCCTGGTGCCGGCGTTGGTCCTGGCCACGATCGTGGCCGGCGTGCCGGAAGGGGCGGGCGCCATGGCGATCGCGGGCGCCGCCGGCTCGGCCGCCTACATCGGGTTGTTCGTGATGATCGGCGCCTCCGTCCGCCGGGCCGCGGTCTGGTCGCTGGCAGTCGTGTTCCTGGGCGAGCGCCTCCTGGGCGGCGTGCTCTCGGGCATCGCGCAGCTCTCGCCGATGTGGGAGTCCCAGCAGGTCTACGCCGGCCTCGCCGACGACCACGGCGGTTGGCGGCTGCTGCGGGACGGAACACCCAACGGTTGGAGCGCCGTCGTGCGGCTGGCCATCGTGGCGATCGTGACCCTGGCCGTGGCGTCGTGGCGGATCAGGCACCTCAAGCCGACGGGCGGCGACGAATGACCCGCCCGAGGTGCTCAGCCCACTAGCCTGGGCGGCGCTGACGACCTCCTGTGGGAGAGTTCCGGTGACCGTGAGGGCCACGGCCGCCGGGCGCCGAAGGGGCAACCACCCCGGAACCTCTCAGGCACCAGGGACCGCAGGGGCGAGGCAGCTCTGGAGCTGCGGCCGCCGCGGCGACAGAGGGGGTGCATCGTGCTGGGAGCCTCCGGGTGACCAGCGTGCAGCGCCAACCGACCGCAACCCTCTGGAGCATGCCGTGACCGACGAAGCCACGCCCCGAGAGACCCGGTTCTCGGACCGCCACATCGGTCCCTCCCCCGACGACGTCGCCAGCATGCTCGACGTGCTCGGGCTGGCGTCGCTCGACGAGCTGATCGACCAGGCGGTGCCGGCCGCCATCCGCGACGACAAGCCGCTGGCGCTCGACGAAGCGATGAGCGAGCCCGAGGCGCTGGCGCACCTGCGCGGGCTGGCCGACCGCAACCGGGTGTTCACGTCGCTCATCGGGCAGGGCTACCACGGCACGCACACACCCGGGGTGATCCTGCGCAACGTGCTGCAGAACCCTGCGTGGTACACGGCCTACACGCCCTACCAGCCCGAGATCAGCCAGGGCCGGCTCGAGGCGCTCCTCACCTTCCAGACCATGGTGTGCGACCTCACCGGGCTCGAGATCGCCAACGCGTCCATGCTCGACGAGGGCACCGCCGCCGCCGAGGCCATGACCCTGTGCCGGCGGTCGTCGAGCCACGCCGGCGGGGCGTTCTTCGTCGACCACGAATGCCACCCGCAGACCATCGCCGTCGTCGCCACCCGCGCCGAGCCGCTGGGCATCGAGGTGGTGGTGGGCGACCCGGCCACTGACCTCTCCCCCGCCGACACGTTCGGCGTGCTGCTCCAGCACCCGGGGACCTCAGGCGTGGTGCGCGACCTGCGCCCGGTCATCGACGCCGTGCACGGCGCCGGTGGGCTCGCCGTCGTGTCCACCGACCTGCTGGCGTGCACGCTGCTGGTACCGCCCGGCGAGCTGGGGGCCGACGCCGCCGTGGGCTCGGCCCAGCGCTTCGGCGTGCCCATGGGCTTCGGCGGACCGCACGCCGGCTTCCTCGCCACCCGCGACGCCTACCGGCGGTCGCTGCCGGGTCGCCTGGTGGGCGTGTCGGTGGACAGCGCCGGACGGCCGGCGCACCGGCTCGCGCTGCAGACGCGCGAGCAGCACATCCGCCGGGAGAAGGCCACGTCGAACATCTGCACCGCCCAGGTGCTGCTGGCGGTCATGGCCGCGATGTACGCCGTGTACCACGGATCCGACGGATTGCGGGCCATCGCGGGAAAGGTGCAAAGGCAGACGACTGGCCTCGCTCTCCGACTGCGTGACGCCGGCTACGAGCTGGCCAACGACACCTGGTTCGACACGCTGACCCTGCGGACGCCGGGCCAGGCCGCCGAGATCTGTGAGCGGGCCCGGGAGCGGAGCCTCAACCTGCGGCGGGTGGACGCCGACACGGTGGCGTTGTCGCTCGATGAGACGACGACGATGCCTGACGTGACGCGACGGCTGGCGGAGATCTTCGGGCTGGAGGGCGGGTGGCTGGCGTTCACGCCGGGCCAGGGCATCCCCGAACCCGAGCGGCGCACCAGCGACTACCTCATCCATCCCGTCTTCCACGAGCACCGCAGCGAGACCGAGATGCTGCGGTACCTCCGGCGGCTGGCCGACAAGGACGTGGCGCTGGACCGGGCGATGATCCCGCTCGGCTCCTGCACCATGAAGCTCAACGCCACCACCGAGATGGAGCCGGTGACGTGGCCGGAGTTCGCGAACGTCCATCCCTTCGCGCCGCTCGACCAGGCCGAGGGCTACCTCGAGCTGATCCACGAGCTCGAGGCCATGCTCGGCGAGATGACCGGCTACGACGCCGTGTCGCTGCAGCCCAACGCCGGTTCCCAGGGCGAGCTGGCCGGGCTGCTGGCCATCCGTGCGTACCACCGCAGCCAGGGCGACGAGCAGCGCGACGTGTGCCTCATCCCGGCGTCGGCGCACGGTACCAACGCAGCGTCGGCGGTCATGGCCGGCATGCGGGTGGTCGTGGTGGCGTGCGACGCCGACGGGAACGTCGACCTCGGCGATTTCCGGTCCAAGGCCGACGAGCACGGCGAGCGACTGGCCGCGCTCATGGTCACCTACCCGTCGACCCACGGCGTGTTCGAGGCCCGGATCACCGAGATCTGCGACGTGGTCCACGAGCACGGCGGGCAGGTCTACGTCGACGGCGCCAACCTCAACGCGCTGGTCGGCGTCGCCCGCCCCGGGTGGTTCGGCGGCGACGTCAGCCACCTCAACCTGCACAAGACGTTCTGCATCCCCCACGGCGGCGGCGGGCCCGGTGTGGGACCGGTGGCGGCGCGGGCCCACCTGGCGCCGTTCCTGCCCAACCATCCGGCCGCGCCCGAGGCGGGGCCCGCGACCGGCCCGGGACCGGTGTCGGCTGCACCCTGGGGGTCGGCCGGGATCCTGCCGATCAGCTACGCCTACGCCAAGCTCATGGGCCCCGACGGCCTGCGCCGGGCCACCGAGGTGGCGATCCTCAGCGCCAACTACATCGCCGCCCGGCTCGGCGAGCACTACCCGGTGCTCTACGCCGGCGAGCACGGCCGGGTGGCGCACGAGTGCATCATCGACGTGCGGGGCATCACCCGGGACACCGGGGTCACCGTCGACGACGTCGCCAAGCGGCTGATCGACTACGGCTTCCACGCCCCGACGATGAGCTTCCCGGTGGCGGGGACGCTGATGATCGAGCCCACCGAGTCGGAGTCCCTGGTCGAGATCGACCGGTTCTGCGACGCCATGATCGCCATCAAGGCCGAGATCGACCGGGTGGCGAGCGGCGAGTGGCCGTTGGCCGACAGCCCGCTGCGCCGCGCCCCCCATACCGCCGAGGACCTGCTGGTGCCCGACTGGGACCGGCCCTACTCGCGCGAGGACGCCGCCTATCCGGTGGCCGGGCTACGCCAGGCCAAGTACTGGCCGCCGGTGAGCCGCATCGACGGCAGCTACGGCGACCGCCACCTGGTGTGCGCCTGTCCTCCGCCCGAGGCCTTCGAACGCGGTTGAGCCGCCTGGGTCACTGATTGGCATCTCTCGATGCCAGTTCAGCGGCTCAGGCGGCTCTGTGACGAACGTAACACCGCCCACGTTCGCTGGGAAGGAAAATCTGCGCGCCCCGCTGCTCAGCCGCTGACGAGTGACGTGATCTGCTCGAGCAGCGGCGGCGGGCCAGCGACCAGCAAGGTCGTGACGCAACTGGCCCGCCAGCGCTCCAGGTCGTCGCGGATCTTCGCGGGCGGGCCCACCAGGTAGACGTCCTCCACCATCGGCGTGGTCACGGCGGCGATGGCATCGGACTTGCGGCCGTCCAGGTAGGCCTCCTGGATCTTCTCGCACTCCGCCTCGTACCCCAGCCGCACGAACACGTCCTTGTGGAAGTTGCGGTCGCGGGCGCCCATGCCGCCGATGTACAACGCGAGGTTGGGCCGCATCAGATCGGCACAGGCCTCGACGTCGTCGCCCGGGATGAACGGCGCGACGCACGCCACCTCGAAGTCGTCGGCCGTGTGGCGGGCGGCCGGCCGGGCGAACCCCTCGGCCAGCGCCTGGCGGTAGGAGGCGTCGGCCCGGGGCGAGAAGAACATCGGCAGCCAGCCGTCGCCGATCTCGGCCGCCAGCGCCACGTTCTTCGGTCCCTCGGCGCCGAGGTAGATCGGGATGTGGGTGCGGAGCGGCCGCACGATCGACTTGAGCGGCCTGCCCAACCCGGTCCCGCCCGGCAACGGCATCGAGTAGTGCTCGCCGTGGTACTCGACCGGCTCCTCGCGGGCGACGATGCGGCGCACGATGTCGATGTACTCGCGGGTGCGGGACAGGGGCTTGGCGTAGTCCTGCCCGTACCAGCCCTCGACCACCTGCGGTCCTGAGACGCCGAGCCCGAGGATCAGCCGGCCGCCCGACAGGTGATCGAGCGTGATGGCGGTCATCGCCGTCGACGCCGGCGTCCGCGCCGAGATCTGGGTGATGGCCGTGCCCAGCTTGATCCGCTGCGTGGCGGCACCCCACCAGGCGAGGGGGGTGAAGCAGTCGGACCCGTAGGCCTCCGCGGTCCAGATCGAGTCGAAGCCCAGGGCCTCGGCGGCGGCGATCTGCTCGGCGGCGTCGGGCGGCGGTCCGCTGGGCGGCCAGTACCCGACGACCAGCCCGAGCTTCACGTGTTGCGCCCTCGGGTCGTCACCCGGCGCTGCCCGCCACCCGCAGCTCGTTGTCGTCGGACGAGCCGTTGCTGTCGCCGGAGGTGGCCTCCTCCACCGCCTCCTGCACGTCCTCGACCTTCTCGGTCGCCTCCTCGACGGTCGCCTGCTGGTCGCCGGGCAGGGTGCCCAGCCCGGCCAGGCCGGAGAGCATCTCGCGCAGCTGGGTGAGCTGGCCGGTGACGGCGTCGCGCTGGCGGGTGAGCTCGCCGACCTCTCGCTCGGCGGTCTGCTTGGTGACCTCGGCGTGCGTCTTGGCGTCGAACACGAGCTGCTCGGCTTCGGACTTGGCGTCGGCGGCGGTCCGCTCGGCGAACGCCTTGGCCTTGTCGACGATCTCGTTGGCTTCGGCCTCGCTGTTGCGCCGGCGCTGCTCGGCGGCCTGCTCGATCTCCTTGGCCCGGGCGTCGGCCGCCTTGGCCCGCTGCTCGGCCTCGGCCACCAGCTTCTGGGTGGCGGCGACGGCGGAATCGTGGCGCTCGCTCTCCTCGCGCTCGGACCGCTCGCGGCGCTCCGCGAGCTCGAGCTCGAGCGCCTGCAGCTCGGCCTCGCGCTTCTCCTTGGCCTTGGTGAGCAGCTTGGACGCGGCGGCCCGCTTCTCTTCGGCCTCCCGGGACGCCACGTTGCGCAGCTCGATGATCTCGCGCTCGGCCGTGGCCCGGATGGTGGCGATCTCGCGCTCGGCCGTGGCGCGGTGCTCCGCGACCTCGTGGTCGGTGACCGAGCGCAGCTGGCTGGTCTCCCGCTCGGCCTCGGCCCTGAGCGCCTCGGCCTCGCGCTTGGCCGAGGCCCGCAGCTCGTTGGCCTCGCGCTCGGCGGAGTCGCGCGTGGCCTTGGCCTCGCGCTCCGCGGCGGTCTTGACGGCGGTGGCGACGGCGCGGGCCTTCTCGACCACCTCCTTGGATTCGAGGTGAGCGGCGGCGATCAGCTTCTCGGCCTCGCGCTTGGACTCGCCGCGGTGCTCCTTGGCCTGCTCCTCGGCCAGCCGCAGCAGCTGCTCGACGCGCGTGCCCAGCCCGGACAGCGTGGGCTGCGCCCGCTCCTCGAGTTGCTTGGCCTGTTCAGCGACCTTGCGTTCGAGCTCGTTGATGCGATCGCGGGCGTCGGTGGTGCCGGTCTTGGCCTTGGCGGCGGTGGTGGTCAGTTCGTCGATGCGGGCCTGCAGCCGCTCGATGAACATGTCGACCTGTGTGCGCTCGTAACCCCTGAGGACGATGGTGAAGTCAGGGGTGCCGGCGCTGTCGGTCGTCGGCGAAGTGGTTGTCCCCATGAGGTTCCACTATGACAGACCTGGCAAGGGTCGGTGGCCTGCGTGGGCCCCAAAATTTCGCCGCCGGCGGCCGGTAGGTTCCCTGTCGTGTCGACTGTCGGCGATCGCGGAGAACCAGCGGACACCGCAGCCTGCGAGCCCGAGACGACGGGAGCGGTGCTGGCGGCACTCTCCGCGGCCATGCGGGCGGTCACGCTGGGGTCGTCGCTCGATCGCGTCCTGCACCAGCTCGCCGAGAGCGCCCGCGAACTGGTGGGCGCCCGCTATGCCGCCATCGGTCTGCCCGAGCCCGAGGGCGACGAGTTCTCCCGCTTCATCACCGTGGGGATGAGCGACGAGCTCATCGGGCAGCTCGGTCCCCTGCCGCGCACCCACGGCCTGCTCGACGCCATGCTCACCGACCCGTCGCCGTTCCGCACCGACGACATCACCAAGGACCCACGCTTCCGGGGCTGGTGGCCGGCCGCCCACCCGCAGATGCGCTCCTTCCTCGGCGTGCCCATCGTGTCGGCCGGCGACATCATCGGCGCCTTCTACCTGACCGACAAGCGGGGGGAGGCCGGCTTCAGCGCCGCCGACGAATCGGCCGTGGTCCTGCTCGCCTCGCACGCCGCCATCGCCATCGACCAGGCCCGCCTGTTCGAGGACAGCCGGGAGCTCGCGCTGGTGCAGGAGCGGGGGCGGCTGGCCCGCGAGCTGCACGACGCCATGAGCCAATCGCTGTTCAGCCTGCAGCTGTCGGCCGAGACGGCCGGGCGACTGCTGGAGCGCAACCCGGCGGGCGCAGCCGAGCAGCTCGCCGCGGTGCGGGCGCTCGCCGGTCGCGTGGCGGCCGAGCTGCGAACCACGGTCGAGGGGCTGCGACCCGCCGACCTCGAGCGCGACGGGCTCGTCGCCACCTTGGACACGCAGCTCACCGTGGCGGGCCGCGCCCACGACGTGCCGGTGGAGCTCGAGGCGGGCGAGCTGCCGGAGCTCGACCCCGACGACGAGCATCAGATCCTCCGGATCGCCCAAGAGGCGGTCACCAACGCCCTCCATCACGCGGACGCCAAGCGGGTGCGGGTGACGCTCGGCGCCGAGGCGGGTCCTGACGGCAACAAGGCGCTCGTGCTGCGCGTCGGCGACGACGGCCGCGGCTTCGATCCGACGGCCCGCGCCGTGCGGGCGCGCCGCCTGGGGCTCACCTCGATGAACGAGCGGGCCGCCTCGCTCGGCGGCTCGCTCACGATCACCTCGGCGCCCGGTGAGGGCACCACGGTCGAGCTCCGGATACTCCAGTAGGTCTTCGAAGGAAAGTGGGCCATGACCCCAGAAGATCTTCGAAGACCGATCCGGGTGGCGATCAGCGACGACCACCCAGTGGTGCGCCAGGGCCTGCGGTCGTTCCTCGAGGCCCAGGGGTTCGAGGTCGTGGGCGAGGCCGCCGACGGCGACGAGGCGGTGGGTCTGGTCGAACGCACGCACCCCGACGTGCTGCTCACCGACATCGTCATGCCCGGCGTCGACGGCATCGAGGCGATCCGCCGGCTGCGGGCGGCGGGGTCGTCCGTCGGCATCCTGGTGCTCACCAGCTTCAGCGGCGCGGAGCAGGTGATCCCCGCCATCCAGGCCGGCGCCGACGGCTACATGCTCAAGGACGCCGGGCCCGACGCCCTGGATGGCGCCATCCGGGCGGTGCACCGGGGCGAGCCGTTGCTGGCGCCCGAGGCGGCGGCGGTGGTCATGGCCAAGGTGGCTGACGCCTCCGACCCTGCGTCGGGGGCCGGCGGCGCGGCATCGACCGATCCCGACGTCGAGCGGCTCACGGCCCGCGAGCGCGAGGTGCTGGCCGGGCTGGGGCGGGGGCTGTCCAACCGGCAGCTCGCCGCCGAGCTGTACGTGTCGGAGAAGACGGTGAAGACGCACGTCTCCAACGTGCTGGCCAAGCTGCGGCTGGCCGACCGCACGCAGGCGGCGCTCTTCGCCGTCCGGGTGGGCCTGGTCGACCCACGCGCCTAGCTCTGGCCTAGGTCCCGCGACCGAGCCAGAACCCGTCCCGGGGCCGATGGCAGACACCCGGTCGCTCCTTACGTTGCCCTCAGACGACGAAGGAGCTCGAAAGTGCGAAGGACAGCTCTCATCACGGGTGGCAGCCGGGGGTTCGGATTGGCCCTGGCCCGCCGCCTCGCATCGGACGGCTGGAACCTGGTGGTCGACGGCCGGGACGCCGCGGCGCTCGAGGGAGCGCGGCGCGAGATCGACGCTGCCGGTCCGGGGACGGTCATCGCCCTGGCCGGCGACATCGCCGACCCGGTCCACGTCGCGGCACTGGTGAACGCGGCCGCCGGGCAGGGCAGCTTCGAGCTGCTGGTCAACAACGCCGGCACCCTCGGGCCCTCCCCCCTCCCGCACGTCGCCTGGTTGCGGACCGCCGACCTGGAGCGGATCCTGCAGACCAACGTGGTGGCGCCGCTGCGGCTGGTGCAGGCCGCCCTCCCCCACCTGCGGGCCGCCCGGGGCGCGATCGTCAACGTGACCTCCGACGCCGCGGTCGAGGGCTACGAGGGGTGGGGCGGCTACGGCGCCTCCAAGGCGGCGCTGGAGCAGCTCAGCCGGGTGCTGGCGGCCGAGGAGGCCGACCTGCGGGTCTGGTGGGTCGACCCCGGCGACATGCGCACGCAGATGCACCAGGACGCGTTCCCGGGCGAGGACATCTCGGATCGCCCCACGCCCGAGAGCCGGGTGCCGGGGCTGGTGCGCCTGATCGACGAGCGCCGGCCGAGCGGCCGTTACCGGGTCGAGGACCTGTTGGAGGCGGCCGGCCCCGCATCCGACGGAGAGCTGGTCGGCTTGTGAGCGAGCGTAAGCGAGCGAACCATAGGCACAGTGGGTTACTCGCCGCGGAGCGGCGATCTCTCATTGCCGTGCCGGAGGCACGGCAATGAGAGTCATCGACACCTCCGGGCTGCGCTCGTTCCGCATCCCGATCGGCGGCGAGGCCGGCACGCCCGTCGAGCTGCTGCGGGGTGATGGGCGGCTCGGGTCGGACGCCCGGGCCGACGTGCGGCTGATGGTGGCCCGCCGGGCCGGCACCGAGATCATCCACCGGCGGTTCGTCGACTTGGGCGACGCCTTGGACGCCGGCGACCTGCTGGTGGTCAACACCTCGGCCGTGGTGCCGGCCGCCCTCGACGCCCGGGGAAGCGACGGGAACGGGCTGCGCCTGCACCTGTCGACCGAGCAGCCGGGCGGCTTCTGGGTCGTCGAGCCCCGCCATCGCGCTGGGCCGGGGACCGAGCGCTACGTCGGCACGCCGCCCGCCCACCTGGTGCTGCCGGGCGGCGGTCGGGCCGAGCTGCTGGCGCCCTACCCGGCGGGCACGGGACTGGTGCGGCTGTGGCTCGCCCGCCTCGACGTGCCCGGCGAGCTCCTGGCCTACCTGCGGGCCCATGGGCAGCCGATCCGTTACGCCCACGCCGATCGGGCGTGGCCGATCGAGGCCTACCAGTCGGTGTTCTCCCGGGATCCTGGTTCGGCCGAGATGCCGAGCGCGGCCCGCCCGTTCACCGAGTCGCTGGTGACCGAGCTGGTGACGCGGGGCATCGTCCTCGCCCCGATCACCCTCCACACTGGCGTCTCGTCGCAGGAGGCCGGCGAGCCCCCCTACGCCGAGCGCTACGAGGTGCCGGGAGCCACGGCGTCGCTGGTCAACGCCGCCCACGCCGACGGCCACCGGGTGATCGCCGTGGGCACCACCGTGGTACGGGCCCTGGAGTCGACGGCGGACGAGGCCGGCCGGTCGCACCCGGGCCGAGGCTGGACCGAGCTCGTGGTCACGCCCGATCGGGGCGTACGGGTGGTCGACGGGCTCGTGACCGGCTGGCACGAGCCGGAGTCGTCACACCTGGCGATGCTGGAGTCGATCGCCGGCCGGCACCTGCTGGACGCCTCGTATGCGGCGGCGGTCGACGAGGGCTACCGCTGGCACGAGTTCGGCGACAGCCATCTGATCCTTCCGTAGACCTCTCAGGGAATCGTCGGCGGCTCGCCGCCGCCCAGCAGGCCGAGGTCGCCGGCGGTGGCGCCCCCGTCGACGCTCAGCTCGGCGCCGGTGGTGTAGCTCGACTGGTCGCTGGCGAGGAACAGCACGGCCCGCGCCGCCTCCTCGGGGCTGCCCATGCGGGACACGGGGAGGCGCTTGTAGAAGGGCGAGTCCTTGTCGGTGCCCTCGAGCATCGGGGTGTCGATCCCACCGGGGTGCACCGAGTTCACCCGGATTCCCTTGGGGCCGAGGTCGATGGCCGCCGTCTTGGTCAGGCCCCGGACCGCCCACTTGCTGGCCACGTAGGCGCCCAGGTACGGCAGCCCCGTGAGCCCGGCGGTCGAAGAGATGTTGACGATCGACCCGCCTCCCGCCCTGGCCATCGACGGCGCCACGGTCTTCATGCCGAGGAACACGCCGGTGACGTTGACCTGCAGGATGCGGTCGAAGTCGGCCCGCTGGGTCTGGTCGATGGCCTGGAACATGAGGATGCCGGCGTTGTTCACCAGCACGGTCACCGGGCCGAACCGCTCCTCGGTCAGCGCCACCGCCGCCTCCCATTGCGCCTCGTCGGTGACGTCGAGGTGCGTGTACAGCGCAGCTTCGGGGCCCAGCTCGTCGGCCACCGCCCCGCCGGCGTCGTCGAGCACGTCACCGATGACGACCCGGGCGCCCTCGGCCACGAACAGGCGTGCCTCGGCCTCGCCCTGCCCCCGTGCCCCGCCGCTGATGATGGCGACCTTGCCGTCGAGGCTTCCCATCCCACTCCCCTTTCGAGCCCTAGGGCTTGTCGGCACCCACGGCCCACATCGAGAAGAACTGCGACCCTCCGCCGTAGGCATGGCCCAGCGCCACTCGGGCGCCGTCGATCTGATGTTCACCGGCCTGGCCCCGCACCTGCATGGCGGCCTCGGCGAAGCGGATCATCCCCGAGGCGCCGATGGGGTTGGACGACAGCACGCCGCCCGACGGGTTCCAGGGGATGTCGCCGTCCATCTGCGTGGCGCCGTCCTCCACGAGGGTCCAGCCCTTGCCCGGCTCCGCGAACCCCAGGTTCTCGAGCCACATCGGCTCGTACCACGAGAAGGGCACGTACACCTCGGCCACGTCGAACTGCGTCCGGGGATCGGTGATGCCGGCCTGCCCATAGACGTCGGCGGCGCAGTCCCGCCCCGCCCGGGGGTTCACCAGGTCGCGGCCGGGGAACATGGTCGGCTCGGAGCGCATCGCGCCACCCAGCATCCACGCCGGCCGGCGGCCGGCGCCGGCGGCTTCGTCACCGCCGGCCTCGTCGGTGAGGATCATGGCGCAGGCCCCGTCGGACGACGGGCAGGTCTCCGAGTAGCGGACCGGGTCCCACAGCATGATCGAGTCCCGCACCTTCTCGAAGGTGATGTCGTGCTCGTGCAGGTGGGCCTTGGGGTTGCGCAGGGCGTTCTGCCGGTCCTTGAGCGCCACCAGCACGCCGATGTGGTCGGGCGCCCCCGAGCGGCGCATGTAGGCCCGGATGTGCGGGGCGAAGTAGCCGCCGGCGCCGGCCACCAGCGGCGGCTGGAACGGGATCGGCAGGGTGAGCGCCCACATGGCCTCGCTTTCCGACTGCTTCTCGAAGGCCACGGTGAGCACCCGGCGATGGATCCCGGCCTGCACCAGGCTGGCCGCCACCAGGGCCGTGGAGCCGCCCACCGAGCCGGCCGTGTGCACGCGCAGCATCGGCTTGCCCACGCACCCCAGGGCATCGGCGAGGTACAGCTCGGGCATCATCACGCCCTCGAAGAAGTCGGGCGCCTTGCCGACAACCACCGCCTCGATGTCCGACCAGGGCATCTCGGCGTCGGCCAGCGCCTCGTGGGCGGCCTCACGCACGAGCCCGGCGATCGACACGTCCCCCCGGGTCGCCTGGTGCCTGGTCTGGCCGATGCCGACGACGGCGACTCGCTCCTTTCCCATCGCTCGGTCAATCCTTCCCGCTCTTGGCGGCTTCGGCGCCGGGCCGCTCGGGCTGCGACGCTGTGTTTCCCGCTCTTGTCGCCTTCGGCGACGGGCCGCTCGGGCCCGGGGCTGGCTGCATTGCGGACGCTCGTTCAGGCCCCTCGAGCACGCACACCAGGTTCTGTTGCAGGCAGGGACCGCTGGTGGCGTGGGCCACCGCCCGCCCGGCCTCGCCCCGCTGGATGCGGCCGGCGGCCTCGCCGATCCGGATGAGCCCGGCGGCCATGATCGGGTTGGCGGCCAGCGCGCCGCCCGACGGGTTGATGGCCACCCGGTCCCCGTCGCCGTTGCCGAGGCCGAGGGCGTTGCGCAGCAGCACCTCCTGGTGGGTGAAGGGCGCGTGCAGCTCGGCCACATCGACCGGTGCGGCGCCGGCCACCCCGGCCCGCTCGCCGGCCAGGCGGGTCGAGATGGAGGCCGTGAGGTCGCGCACGCCGAGGCCGTGGGCCTCGATGCGGTGGTCGATCCCCCGGATCCAGGCCGGGCGGTCCACCAGCTCGCGGGCCCGGTCGCCGGCCGCCAGGATCAGGGCCGCCGCCCCGTCGGTGATCGGCGGGCAGTCGTGGCGGCGCAGCGGCGAGGCGATCTCGGGCTCCTTCAGCAAGACGTCCGGGTCGTCGGAGCCCTGCAGCTGGGCGAAGGGGTTGCCGGCCGCGGCCCGGCGGCTGCGGGCGGCGATCTCCGCCATCTCCGCGACCGAGGTCACTCCGGCCTCGATGCACGCCCGGGCCTGGAGGGCGGCAAGCGCCACGCTGTCCGGCCACAGCGGCGCCACGTAGTAGGGGTCGAGCTGGCGGGACAGCACGTCGCGCAGCGATCCCGGTGACGCCTTGCCGTAGCTGTAGACCAGCGCGGTGTCCGCGGCCCCGGTCTGGATCTTCACCCAGGCCTCGTAGAGGGCCCAGGCGCCGTCCATCTCGACGTGGCTCTCGCTGATGGGCGGGAACGCTCCGACCCCGTCGAGCGTCGATACGAAGCTGAAGGCGGCGCCCGCCAGGTAGTCAGAGCTACCGGAGCAGGTGAAGTCGATCTGCGCCTGGTCGAGCCCCACGTCCGCCTTCACCTGGTGCAGCACGGGCATGAGCAGTTCGACCTCGTTGCGCCGCTGCTCGCGCCGCACGTGGTGCGACTGGGCGAAGGCCACCACCGCGACGTCGCGAGTCACACGTGCTCCCGGTAGCTCTCGTAGGGGGCGTCGGGCTCGCCGGTGGGCCGCCACCACTTGATGGACGCCAGGTTGGGGCGCAACTCGTCGTCGTCGGCCCACACCGCCTCGACCCGCAGGCCCATGCGGATCTGGTCGAACGGGATCTCCTGCACCAGCCCGAACAGCCCCATGTCGGCGCCGTCGGGCAGCACCGAGGCGCACACGTAGGGCAGCTCCATGGCCGAGCCGCTGAACTTGACGTTGACCACGCAGAACGTGGTGACGATGCCGCGGTCGGCGAGCTCGACCTGCTCGCTGGTGGGCACGCCGTCGATCGGGCACGAGCCGCGGGGCGGCAGCATGACCTTGCCGCACACGGGGCACCGCTCCCCCAGGATCTTCTTGGCGGCGATGCCCCGCAGGAACCGCGACGTGGCCTCGCCGGCAGTGAAGGCGTACTCGAGCCGGGCCGGCGTCCGGATGCTGCGGACGGGCTCGGCGTCGCCCAGCGGCTCGGGCAACTGCAGCCCGCCGATCGCGCCGGCGGTCATGAGGTCCCCACGGGCTCGAAGCAGGCGATGTCGGTGATGGAGCCGGCCCGCTCGGCGGCCCAGCGGATCCGCACGGGCATCCCGGTCGCCATGGTCGCCGGCGAGCCTGCGTCGACGGTGTGGAGCATCGCCGTGTCGGCCCCGTCCATCCGGACGAGGGCCCAGGCGAACGGCCGGTCGAACGGTTGGTTGGGCCGGGGTTCGGGCTCCCACGACCAGGTGGTGACGGTGCCGGTGTCCCCCAGCTCGACCAGCTCGGTCAGCTCCTCGCTGGTGACCGGGTCGTACTCCACCGGTGGGCAGAGGACCCGTCCGTCCGCTGCCCGCACGCCGAGCACGAGTCCCTCGCGGAGCCCCGTCAAGAACGCGCTCTGGACCGGCCCGACGGTCCGGCTGAACGGGTACTCGAGCACGAGCGGCGCCGACAGGATCTCGGCGTCGGGCATGGCACCTCCCCACAGGTGAAACAGGTTCTACCTCTGGGGTCCTGGTCTAGCAGACCCGGCGAACCGGCGGTGTCTTCTTGCGGTGCGCGCGAGAGATCACCGCCAGAACCCGCTGCTCAGGCGGCCGTGGTGGCAGCGGCGCTCTCCCCCGCGGTCGTCGCCGCGCCCGGGAAGGTGATGACCGAGCGGATGACGGTGCCGGCCTTGAGGTCGGACACCGCGTCGTTGACGCCGTCGATCGTGATCTTCTTGGAGATCATGCCCTCGAGGTCGAGGCGGCCGTTCTTCCAGAGGTTGAGGATCCGGGTGAAGTCGCTGCGTACGTCGGCCGAGCCGTAGTACGAGCCCTTGATCGTCTTCTCGTCGAAGAACAGCTCGAAGGCGTTGAACGAGACGGTCTTGTCGGCGCCACCCACGCCGATGATGCAGGTGGTGCCGCCGCGCCGGGTCACGTCGTAGGCGCTGCGCATGGTCTGGGGCAGGCCGATGGCCTCGAACGCGTAGTCGAAGCCGTCTCCGCCGGTGATCGTGGCCTTGGCCGAGTCGAGCTCGTCGGGCTTGACGGCGTGGGTGGCACCGAAGCGCTGGGCGTCCTCGAGCTTGGAGTCGACCAGGTCGACGGCCACGATCTCGGAGGCGCCGGCCACCCGGGCGCCCTGGATGGCGGCGATGCCGACGCCGCCGCAGCCGAACACCACCACCGACGATCCCGGGGTGACCTTGGCGGTGTTGACGGCGGCACCCACGCCGGTCATGACGCCGCAGCCCACGAGCGAGGCAATCTCGTGGGGCACGTCGCTGTCGATCTTCACCACGCTCTGCTGGGGGACGATCATCTCCTCGGCCCACGTGCCGGTGCCGGTGAAGCCGAAGATCGGCGCGCCGTCCTGGAGGTAGTGGGTCGCGGCGCCGGCCGTGAACAGGATGTTCAGACAGAGGTTGGGCTGCTTGCGATCGACGCAGAACCGGCAGGTGCCGCAGGGCGGGTTCCAGGCGACGATGACATGGTCGCCGGGCTGGACCGAGGTGACGCCGTCGCCCACCTCGGCGATCACGCCGGCGCCCTCGTGTCCCGGAACGAAGGGCGCGGGCTGCGGGATGGTGCCGTTCATGCCCGACACGTCGGAGTGGCACACCCCGGTGGCGTGGATCTTGACCTTCACCTCGCCCGGGCCCACCGGGGTGAGCGCCAGGTCGTCCCGGATCTCGAGCTTGTCGTCGCCGGTGTTGCGGAGCACGGCTGCGCGCATGCGGGTCCTCCCCCTCGTGAGCTTGCGGACGGGCGCAGCGTAGCAAGGCGAGGTCAGAACCCTTGACCGCAGGGTCAGGGGGCGGGCCCGATACTTCTCCCCACGGCTTGCGGCGAGTGCGGCAAACTACCCCCCAATCTTGGGGATGCGAACGGTGGCACTGGGGTTGAGCGACGCTTCGGACGACCATCTGTTGTGGGCCGCACGGGCCGGCGACCGGGGTGCATTCGACGAGCTGTACGAGCGCCATCGCGGCGCCGCGCTCCGCCTGGCCCGCAGCTACCGTCGTCACGGCGACCCCGAGGACCTCGTCAGCTCCGCCTTCGAGAAGGTGCTGGCGGCGCTGCTGCGGGGCAACGGTCCGACCGACTCGTTCCGCGCCTACCTGTTCGTGACCCTGCGCCGACTGGCGGCGGAGAGCGCGCGCCACCCGGCGCCCGAGCCGCTGGACATCGTGCCCGAGACGGTGGTGGCCGTGAGCGGCCTGCCCGGGCTCGACGACGCCGAGCGCGCCATGATCACGCAGGCGTTCGAAGCGTTGCCCGATCGCTGGCAGGCAGTGCTGTGGTTGACGGCGGTCGAGGGGCGGCATCCCCGCGAGGTGGCGCGCTCGGCCGGTATCCCCGCCAACACGGTCTCGGTGCTGGCCCATCGGGCGCGCGAGCGCCTGCGGGAGAACTACTTGCAGGCCCATCTCCGGGCCTCGCCCGGCGCGGCGTGCGAGCCCCACCGGTCTCGACTGGGCGGCTACGTGCGCGGCGGCCTGGGGCGGCGGCACCGGCTCGCCACCGTGGAACACCTGGAGACGTGTCCGTCGTGCCGCGACCTGGTTATCGAGCTGACCGACGTCAACCGTCAGCTGGTGCGCTCGGTTCTGCCGCTGTTCGTGCTGGCGTCGGGGGGCACGATCGCCCGGCAGGCGGCCGGGGCCGCCGGCGTGACCGGGGCGGCTGCAGGCGCGGCGGCCGGCGTATCGGCCACTGGGTCGGCGGGGATCTCGGGCGTGGCGGGAGCGGGGACCGCGGCCGGCGCGGGTGTGTCGGCAGTGAAGGTGGCGGTCGCCGCGGCCGCCGCCGTCGTCGCGCTCACCGTGTCGCTGGTGCCCGACCTCGGAGGCCGGGGTGGCGGTGACGGACCCCAGGCCTTCGCCGCCGTGGCCCCGCCCGGCTTCGGCGACTCTGCGACCACGTCTACGGTGCCGGACGGCGACCGGTCCGTGCCGTCCGGGGCTCCGGCCACCGCGCCGGAGCCTCGGCCGCCGGCCGACGTCGACACCGGCACCGACATCGGGCCCTCCGCCCCACCCGCGGATGCGGCTCCGCCGGCCAGCGGGACGGTGGGCGCCGGCGGAGAGCTGGTCGACGTCGAGGTCGGGGTGGATGCGGGGCCGGTGCTCGGCGTCGACGCCGGTGTCCAGGTCGGCCCGGGCGTCGAGCTCGACGCCAGCTGGGCCGGCTCGCTGCTGGGCGCCGGCACCGTGACGGTCCACGTGCAGAACCCGGACGGCGGGACCGTGTCGGCCCTTGCCGTAGACATCCAGCTCTCGCCTCACGCACGAGCGACGACGCTGCTGTCGTCGGGTTGCAAGGCCAGTGACCCCGGCCTCGTGGGGGTGGTCCTGTCGCTGGTCGACGCGCTGACGTGCACGGTGGGCAACCTCGCCGCGGGCGCCGGCGCGACGATCGACGTGCCGCTGCACGTCTCGGCGCCGGGCGAGACCGCAACGGCGGTGCTGCGCGCCGGCGACGAGGTCCTCGACCGCACGGTGGTGGCGCTGCCGCCAGCGTGAACCTGCGTTCGCAGGTGACGGCGAATCCGGCGCATCCTCGCTGCCGGTTCCGGGGCGCCGCATTGCAGCCAGGGCGTGCTAGCGGAAACGGGCGGCGATGAGCTCCGCCGCCTCCCGCAGCTCCGCCGCCACCCAGTCGATGTCCCCCATGCCGTTGGCCCAGGCGATGGTGGCCGACCACCACACGTGTCCCAGCACCTTGGCGGCGGACGCCTCCACCGCCGGGTCGATGTCCTCGGGCAGCGCGGAGCGCATGATGCGCGCCATGGTGCCCGTCACCTCCCCGATGGCGGCCACCCCGGCCGGGTCGCCGGCGGTCATGGCGGCGATCACCGCTGCGGTGAGCTTGGGCTCGCGGTCCATCGACCGCAACGCCCGGCCGAGCACGTCCATGATCCGATCCACCGTGCCCGCAGACGCCGGCGGTGGATCCCGCATCACCCGCTGCTCGAGGCCGCCCAGCCACTCGATCATGACCGCCAGCAGCAGCGCGTCCTTGGACGGGAAGTAGCGGTAGATCGTGCCGAGCGCGACCTCGGCCCGCGTGGACACGTCGCGCATCTGCACGACGTCGTAGCCGCCCTCGGACGCCAGCTGCATGGCGGCGCGGATCACCCGCTCCCGGCGCGCCGCCTGGTTGCGCGTCAGTACCGAGCTGTGGCGGCCGTCGATGTCCACCGCCCGAGATTAGAACAGGTTCTAACGCCTGGGGGGCGGAGCTGCTACTTCTGCAGCACGGCCTCGATCTCGAGATTGAGCTGGATCTTGTCGCCGACCACCAGGCCTCCGCCCTCCATGGGCATGTCGAAGGTGAGGCCGAAGTCCTTACGATTGATCTCGCCGCTGGCGGACAGGCCGGCGCGGGTGCCGCCCCAGGGATCGGGACTGATCCCGTTGAACTCGACCTGCAACGACACGGGGTTGGTGATGTCCTTGACCGTGAGCTCGCCGTCGGCGACGTAGCCGTCGCCTTCGACCCGGAGGCTCGTCGTGCGGTAGGTCATGGTCGGGTACTTGTCGGACTCGAAGTAGTTCGACGAGCGCAGGTCGTTGTCACGGTCCTCGTTGCCGGTGTTGATCGAGTTGAGGTCGACCGTGACCGTGGCCCGGGTGTCCAGGATGTCGTCGCCCGTCACGATCTCACCCTCGAACTTCTCGAACCGGCCGCGGACCTTGCTGACCATGAGGTGGCGGACCGTGAACCCGATCTCCGAGTGGATCGGGTCGATCACCCACGTGCCCGCGACGTAACCCGGGATCTTCGTTTCCTCGCTCACCAGTTCGGCACCTCCGTCCCATCCGTACCACACGCCGCCCCCCTACCCTCACCATCATGTCATCCGCTGCCGGCCGGTTCGCCGGTCCCTACGCCGCCGGGGTGCCGGCGCCGGCGCTGCGGATCGTGGCCCCGAGCCTCACCCGCTTCAGCTGGCGAGAGCTGGTGCGGGGCGCCGAGATCGCCGTCGTGCTGGCATGGCACCTGACCGGCGCCGCCGTCCGTCACCTCGCCCGCCGGCCCTCGGTACTCCTGCGGCTCCGCCGGAACCACACCGCCCGGGCCGCGCTGGCGAGCGCCGTCAGCGTGGGCCTGGTGGAGGCCTTCATGGCGCTCGGCCCGACGTTCGTGAAGCTCGGCCAGCTGATCGCCTCGTCCCCCGGGATGTTCCCCGCCCCGCTCGCCGACGCCTGCCTGCGCACGCTGGACGACGTGCCGCCCTTCCCGGCCGGGGACGCGCTGGCCATCGTCGAGGACGACCTCGGGGCGTCGGCGGCGCAGATGTTCGCCGACTTCGATCCCGAGCCGCTGTCGGCCGCCTCCATCGCCCAGGTCCACGCCTGCACGTTGGCCGACGGGCGGGAGGCGGTCCTCAAGATCCAGCGGCCGTCGATCCGGGACCGCATGAACCGTGACCTGCGGATGATGTACCGCATGGCCGGACTGGTCGACCGCACCCGCACCGGGCACCTCATGAACGCCCCGGGCGTGGTCGAGGACCTGCACCAGGTCACCAACGAGGAGCTGAACTTCGCGCTGGAGGCCCACCGCCAGGCCGAGTTCCGCGACCAGATCGGGGCCTTCGGCGACAACCGCTGGATCACCGCCCCCGCGGTCTACTGGGATCACTGCGGGCCCCGGGTCATCTGCATGGAACGGCTGCGGGGCACCCCCATGGACCGTTTCGCCGAGATCAGGGCGCGGGGCATCGACGGCGAGCTCGTGCTGCGGCGGGGCCTCAAGGCGTGGATGGAGGCGACCCTCGTCCACGGGCCGTTCCACGGCGATGTGCACGCCGGCAACATCTGGGTGCTCGACGACGGGCGGGCGGCGTACCTCGACTTCGGCATCATGGGCGAGCTGCCCGACGCCCACCGCCAGGCGCTGCGCGACGCCCAGTACACGGTGATGATCGACGGCGACTATCGCCGCATCGTCCGGGCCTGGCAGCGCATCGGCATCCTCAGCGAGGACGTCGGCCCGGTCGACGAAGTGGCCGCGCGGCTCAAGGCCGTCCTCGATCCCATGTTCGACATGACGCTGGGCGAGGTGAGCCTGTCGTTCGTGTTGCGCCGGCAGCTCGAGCTGCAGCACGAGTACGGCGCCCGGGCCGCCCGCGAGCTGGTGCTCGTCTCCAAGCAGCTCATGTACTTCGAGCGCTACGCCAAGGAGCTGGCCCCCGACTACAACCTGGCCCGCGATCTGTTCCTCGTGCAGAACGTCTTCCCCGAGGCCGTGGCCCGCCTGGCGGCCGAGCGGGGCATCAGCTTCCCCGACGACTCGATCCCGCACGTGCTCGCTTCGGCTGCAGGGCCGGCGGCAGCGGCCGGGAGTGGATGACGACCAGCTCCTGGACCGCCCGGGTCAGGGCGACGTAGAGAAGTCGCAGCCCCCGGGCGGTGCCGCCGGCGATGGCGGCCGGTTCCACCACGACGACCGCATCGAACTCGAGGCCCTTGGCGTCGGGTGGCGCCAGCACGTCGACCCGCTGCCCGCGAGCCGGGGGCGCCAGGTCGAGCGGACCGATGACGGCCACCGAGCCGTAGCGACCGGCCAACTCGGACGCCGCCGCTCCGGCCTCGTCCCGTAGTCCGTCGGCCCCCAGCGCCGGCTCGACCGCGACGAACCGAGGTGGCCGCCCGTCGAGGCGGACCGACCGGCAGGGCGTGATGCCGGGCGCCGCCTCGGCCAGCAGGCGGTTGGCGACGTCCACGATGGCGGCCGGCACCCGGTAGCCGAGGTCCAGGTCTGTGCGCCAAGCGGTGGCCGGGGAGCCGAGGTGGGCGACCACCTCGTCCCAGGAGGACTGCGCCCCCGGGGCAGTGGCCTGCGCCAGGTCGCCGAGCACGGTCATGGAGCGGGCGTGGCTGCGCCGGGCCAGCGCCCGGAAGCCCATGGCGGACAGGTCCTGGGCCTCGTCGACGACCACGTGGCCGTACGCCGGGGGCGGACCGACCAGGAGGGCTTCTGCCTCGTCGAGCAGCGCCAAGTCGTCGAGCGTCCACGGCTCGTCTGTCACCCGCGGCGTGGCCGGCCGCCCCAGCAATGCCCGCTCGCCGGCGTCGAGCAGTCCACCCGCGGCGGTGCGCAGCGCGTTGCGGTTGGTGAGCAGCCGTCGCACCAGGGTGGCGGCGTTGAGCGGCGGCCAGATCCGGTCGAGCGCCCGCTGCCAGCCGCGGTCGGCTCGCAGGCTGGCGTCGACCGCTTCGGTCGTGGCCACCTCCTCGCCTCGGCGCGCCACCAGCCCCCGGCGCACCAGGCGGACCAGCCGGGCCCGCAACGCCGCCCGGCCGACGTTGTGGGGCACGCCCCGGGCGCGTATCTCGGTCAGTGCCTCCGCCACCGCCTCGCTACCCAACCGCACCGTCCCCCAGGCGGTCGCGGCCTCGACGTCACGCTCGGGTGGGTGCACCGTGGCCGCCGCGGCGCGGGCCAGCAGCGTCGCCATGCGAGCGTCGCCCTTGATCCGCGCAGCGGGGTCACCATCGACGCCGCGGCGTCGGTAGGCGGTGCCCGCCAGCAACCGTTCCAGCGTCGTCTGCCGCACGGCCGTCTCGCCCAGCGACGGGAGGACCTGGCTGATGTAGCGCAGGAAGATGGGGTTGGGCCCGATGACCAGCACCCCGTCGGCGTCGAGCTGGCGGCGATGCTCGTAGAGGAGGAAGGCGGCGCGGTGGAGCCCGACGGCCGTCTTGCCGGTGCCGGGACCGCCCTGCACCACCAGGCAGGTGTCGAGCGGCGCTCGGATGACCTCGTCCTGCTCGGCCGCGATCGTCGCGACGATGTCGCGCATCTCGCCGGTGCGCTCGCGCTCCAGCTCGGCCAGCAGCGGGTCGGGGATGCCGCCGTGGTGGGCGGCGTCGACGCTGTCGGGGTCGTCGAACACCTCGTCGAAGAGGTCGTCGACGCGGCGGCCGGTCATCACGAAGCGGCGCCGCCGCCGGAGGCCGAGCGGGTCGACGGCCGTCGCCCGGTAGAAGGGGACGGCCACGTCGGCCCGCCAGTCGACCACCACCGGATCGCCGCGGTCGTCCTCGACGTGGCGCCGGCCCACATACCAGCGGGACCCGTCCTCGTCGTCGAGCCGGCCGAAGCTCAACCCCGGCAGGTCGACGTCGAGGCTGCCGAGGCGGTGCGACAGATGTTGCTGCGCGATGGCCGAGTCGACGGCTTGGGCGGCGCCGTCGGAGACGGCGGCGGCGCGCGCCGTGCGCATCCGCATCCCGGCCAGGTGGCGGTACGCCTCGTCGATGTACGCCTGCTCGGCGGCGACCTCGGGGTGGGGCACGGTCCGGACCTCGGCACGACGGGGGCTCGCCAACGTACCCGCTGTAGCGTTCGGCCGGAGGTGGATTTACGACGTGCGCATCACGGCCAAGGTGGATTACGCCGTACGCGCGGCGGCCGAGCTGGCCGCCGCTCCCCCCGGGCCGGTCAAGGGCGACGTGATCGCCGCGCGGCAGGGCATCCCGGCAAAGTTCCTCGAGAACATCCTCGCCGACCTCCGCCGCTCGGGCCTGGTGTCGAGCCAACGGGGTGCCGAGGGCGGCTACTGGCTGGCGGCCGACGCCGACGCCGTCTCGGTGGCCGACATCATCCGGGCCGTCGAGGGACCGCTGGCCGACGTGCACGGCACGCCTCCCGAGCTGGTCGACTACCGGGGGCCGGCCGCCGGTTTGCAGCGGGTGTGGGTTGCGACCCGGGCGGCGCTGCGCACGGTGCTGGAGGAGGTGACCCTGGCCGACATCGCCGCCGGGCGCCTGCCGGAGCAGATCGACGAGCTGTTGCGCGAGCCCGACGCCTGGTTGCGCCGCTGAGAGCCGATGACATCGTGCGAGCCGACCCAACAGCGCTAGCGTTGACTCCCTATGTCGCGCCGGATCGACATCGAGCTCACCAGCCCCCGGGATGACGGTTCCTGGACGTGGCGCGCCGCCGGCGCCCGCGAGCCCCGGGGCACGGTGCCCGGCGCACTGGTCCCGAGCGGTTCCCAGGTCGGCGACGTGCTGCGGGCAGAGATCGACGGCTACCTCGACCAGATGAGCGTCGTGGCGGTCCTGCCGCCGAAGGCGCCGCGGCGTGAGCCCGAGCGCCTCGAGCTCCGCGGCGGCACCGATCGGCCCCTGGTCACCACGACGCTGGTGCGTGAACGTCCCGGCGAGCGCCGGCCCCGTGATCGCGGCGAGCGGCGTGAGCGGGACGGCCGGGGCGATCGTCGTGAAGATGCCGGCCGCCGGGAGCGTGCCGATCGTGACCGCGGTCGGTCCGACAGGGAGGGCCGCCGCCCGGGTGGTCCCGGCCGCGACCGTCCGGCCCGCGACCGCCAGGAGGCGCGCCACGAGCGACCGGCTCGGCCCAGTCCCCCGCCGGTGGAGTCGAGGCCCAAGCCCAAGCGGCTGCGCCCCGGCAAGGCTCACCGCACGGCGCTGCTGGAGGCCGTGCCCCCCGAGCAGCGGCCGATCGCCGAACAGCTGCTGCAGGGCGGCATCCCCGCGGTGCGCCAGGCCATCGACAAGCAGAACGAGTCGCTGCGGGCCGAGGGCAAGACCGAGGTCAAGCCGGAGCCGCTGCTGCGGATCGCCGAGGAGCTGCGGTACCGGGCTGCAGCGGCGGTGTGGCGCGACCGGGCCGAAGCGGCGATCGCCGCGGTGGACGAGCTCGACCTGCGCGACCTGCGCTCGGTGGTCAGCGCCGCCAGCGATGCCGGCCGTGACGAGGAGGCCCGGGCGCTGGCCAGCCAGCTGCGCGAGGCGCTGGCCAACCGCGTCGAGAAGGAGCATGCCGCCTGGCTGGCCGAGCTGGCGGACGCGCTCGAGGCCGGTCGCGTGGTCCGGGCGCTGCGCCTGAGCTCGCGGCCCCCCAAGGCCGGCGCGCCGATCCCCGGAGACCTGGGCAACCGGCTCGTCGAGGCCGCGTCCGAGGCGCTCGCCGCGGAAGCCAGCCAGGATCGCTGGGCCACCGTGCTGGACGCGCTGGCGTTCTCCCCCGTCCGGCGTCGGGTGCTCCCCCAGTCGCTCCCGACGAAGCTCTCGCCCGAGCTGCGGGCCACCGTGGCCCGGGTGGGCAGCCGGCTGCCCGAGATCGCCCACATCTTCGCCATCGAGCCCGATGAGTCGGCAGGGCGGACCCCGAGCCCACGTGGTCAGGCCCGCAGGGGCGCCCCCCGTGGCAAGAAGGCCCGCGCCGCCCCGCCGGCGAGGGAGGCGGGCAGTGACGCCAGCGAGGCGGGCGATACCAGCGGCAACGGAGCGGCTACCAACGGCAGCGCGGACACCGGTGCCGACACCGAGGCCGATCCGGCAGACACGACCACGAGCCCCAGAACCTAGCTTCCGGGTGCCGAACTGGTTGCTCGGCAACCACTTCGGCGCCAGATTCGGCTGCGGTCAGTGTTGGCGGGGGACGATCACCGATTCGAGGCCGCCCCGACCCCGGTAACGGCCCGTCTCGGCGTCCTCGTCCCAGCGGGCGCCGCACCCATCACAGGTGCAGGCGTCGATGTGCAACGAGCCGATGTAGAGCCGTTCGACCTGGTAGGCGTGGCAGAAGGGGCACTGCAAGTGTCCGCTGTCGTGGTCCATCCGCTTCTCGCCTGTCCCGTTGTCGGACCTGGTCTGCTGACTCATCACTGACTCATGACTACCCGCATCTCTCGGTTCGACCACCTCACCATAGCGAAGGTTTCGCGGGATTTCGGGGACCGGTCGCCACGCACCGTGACATGGGCATGCCTTCCTTGCAGTGGGAGTGCGATGACTAGGGTGCACACATGCCTGTCGAGCTCGAGCACCGAGGCCCCTACGCCGTCATCAAGATCAACCGGCCGGAGGCCCGCAACGCCATCAACGGGGAGGTGGCGCAGGGCATCGAGGACGCCATCGACGAGGTCGAGGCCGACGACGGCACCTGGGTCGGGATCCTCACCGGCGAGCCGCCGGTGTTCTCGGCCGGCGCCGACCTCAAGGAGATCAACGCCGGAAACGCCGCCAAGCTGCAGACCCAGCGCGGCGGCTTCGCCGGCATCGTGCAGCGTGAACGCACCAAACCGATCATCGCCGCGGTCGACGGTCCGGCCCTGGCGGGGGGTACCGAGATCGTGCTGGCGTGCGACCTGGTGGTGGCGTCCACGTCGGCCACGTTCGGCATCCCCGAGGTCAAGCGCTCTCTGGTCGCCGGTGCCGGCGGCCTGTTCCGGCTGGGACGCAAGCTGCCCCTCAACATCGCCATGGAGCTGGCCGTCACCGGCGATCCCATCACCGCCGAGGTCGCCCATCACCACGGCCTCGTCAACCGGCTGGTCGAACCGGGTCAGGCGCTCGACACCGCCGTCGCCCTGGCCGAGCAGATCTGCGCCAACGCCCCCGTCGCCGTCCGCGAGAGCCGCAAGGTCGTCATCGAGGCCACCCACGCGCCCGACGAGGTCGGCTGGAAGATGTCGATGGAGGCCATGGCCGCCGCCATGCGCAGCGACGACTTCCGCGAGGGCCTCGAGGCCTTCATCGAGAAGCGGCCGCCCCAGTGGAAGGGCCGCTGACCGCCGGCAGCACGCCGTGGGCGGCGAGGAACTCGGCGAGGCCGTCGACCAGCGGCCATGTCGCTACCTCGCCAAGGGGGACCCAGGCCAGGGCGGCGGCGTCGTCGCCGGCGACCGCACGCTCCGGCGGGTCGAGCAGCCCGACCCGGAAGTCGAGGATGACGTAGTGGAACCCGTCGCCGACCCTCTCGACCCAGCCCACGAAGTCGCCGCAGGTCGCCCGCAGGCCGGTCTCCTCTTGTAGCTCGCGCACGACGGCGGCGCGCACGGTCTCGCCGGGCTCGACGCGCCCACCGGGCACGGCCCAGCGACCCGCCCCGGCCAGCCCTGGTCCTCGCTGCACCAGGAGCAGCCGGCCGCCCTGGACCGCCACCGCTCCGGCGCACACCTCGGGGCGGGGCGGCGCGGCGGTCACGTCAGCGGTCGGTGCACCACGATCGCCCGGGCCACCAGGCCGAAGGACTCGAAGAAGTTCTTGGTCTCCCGATCGCCGGGCAACGCCAGGCTGTCGACGCCGAAGCAGCCCCGGGCGGTGCACCAGTCGAGCAGGTGGTTCATGAGCGCCTCGCCGACGCCGACCGCCCGGGCGCCGGGGTCGACGTAGATGTCGTCGATCACGCCCAGCCGGCCGCCGTCGAGCAGCGTCTCCACCCGCGCCGCGCCATAGCCCACGATCGCACCGTCGAGGGTCCCCACCGCCACCTCGTGGTCGTTCGACTGGAGGGCCAGGCGCAGGGCCGCTTCACGGGGGGCAGGTCGGCCCTCCCGGCGAGCCCAGATGGCGCCGCCCTTCTGCCGGACCTTCTCCTCGGCGGCGGCGCCGGCCAACTCCACCAAGTGGGGGATGTCCGCCTCGACGGCGGTGCGGGCCGCTTCCTCCGGTGCCGTGCCCAGCGGGGCCTCGGGCTCCGCGGTCACGAGCTGCGCTCGTGACCGGACGGCCGTGCGACCGCCAGGGAGCCGGACGTCGATGGGGTGCGGGGGCGCAGCCCCCGAGGAGGAACGGTCACGACTGGAGTTGGGCGATCTTGTTGAGGATCGTCTTCCGCCCGCGGTGCACCACCTCGTAGGAACGGACCGCCTCGAGCTCGTCGCGCGTCAGTCCCGGCAACCGGGTCACCACGTGCGACGCCGAGAGGCTGTCGTAGTCGGTTATGGCCAAGTCATCGACGGCGGGTCCCGGCTCGGTGGCCCGGGGCGCTGCCTGTCGAGCCTGTTGGGCGCCGGGCGAGGTTGCCGCGGGGGGTGCCGGCGCAGGTGCCTCGGCGCCGTTGGTCGCGCCGCGGTCGTCGGGTAGCAGTCCCAGCGCTCGCAGCAGCCCGCTGGTCTGCTCCTCGAACCCGGCCAGCCGGCGGCGGACCTCGGCCTCGCCCTGCCGGACCGCGAACTGGCCGAACAGGCGGGCGTTGCGGGTGTGGACCCGGCCCTGCTCGGCGAGCTTGGGCAGCAGCTTCGGTGCCTCGAAGAACCATCCGATGGGCGCGTACACGAACAGGTCGGCGATCTGATCCACCGGGGTCTTGTCGTTGCGCTCAGTCACGCCACGATCCTCTCAGGCCTCGAGCCAACCAGCCAGCCTGTGCGAAGACGCTGGGGCAGAGGACCGGTGGGGGTGTGGGGGCAGAGGCTCCCGCCACGGCGGCGGCCCAAATCTCGCCGAGCAACCTCTGGTTGCGAGGCGAAAACTACACACAGTCGGTGCAGAGCATCTGGTCGGGGTCGGCGAGCTGGCTGGGGTGCTTGACCAGGAAGCAGGACTGGCACACGAACTCGCCGGGGCGCTTGGGCTGGATGCGCCCGGTGCCGTCGCCCCGCTCGTCGGTCTCGGGCTGCTCCTCCTCGTCCTCCTCGTCGCCCTCGTCGGGCTGGGCGGCGATCCGGTCCTTGAGGATGGTGTCGAGATCGGCCTCGACATCGTCGGGGTCGAGATCCTCGTCCTCCTCTTCCTCGTCCTCGTCGTCGGAGCGGCGCCCCTTGGTGGCGGTCGCCTTGGGCTTGGGCGCGGGCTCGACCACGACGTCCTCCTCCTCCTCGTCGTCGAGCTCCTCGAACTCGTCGTCCTCCTCCACCTCGTCGTCGACGACGAGGGCCTCCTCGAGGTCCTCGGGCTCGGCTACGAACTCTTCCTCGAGGTCTTCGACGTCCAGTTCTTCGTCGGGGGTTTCTTCGTCAGCCATCGGGTCCCTTCACTGCCGGCCCTGCGCGGCCGGATCATAGGCACGCCGCTCAACACACCGAGAGTCGGGGATATGCCCTACCAAGGGCGGGTCAGGGTATCGACCGCCCCAGGCCCCCGTTGGGTGACTCAGGTCACACCAACACGGGGATCGCGGGTCAGCGGGACGCCCGTCGCTGCTCGGCGCGGCGCTCGGAGGCCAGGCGCTCGAGGTTGGGCTCGGGTGAGTGGTCGGCGAACCGCATCGCCTCTGCCACGGCCGGGTGGCCGGCCTGCTCGGCGATCAGCCGGTGCATCTGCTGGGCGACGACCCGATAGGCCGGGTGACCCTGCGGCGTGGTGCGAAGCTCGATCAGGTGCATCGCCTCGCGGGCGTTCATCTCCATGACGAAGCGCATCCGGTAGGCCAGCGAGACCGCGTAGGGGGCCTGGACTGGGAACCGGTCGGCCAGCGCGTCGTGTAGCGCCGCCGAGCGCTCCATCGCCTCGTCGAACTGCGGCGCCAAGCCCGCGATGTCCACGGCCTCGGGCCGCGTGTAGCCGTGGCGGGGCGACAGCGGCTGCCACTCGATCGTGAGCAGGCGGTGGCGCTGGAGGTCACGGAAGGCGCCGTAATCGGCCAGGATGTCGAAGCGGTAGCTGGGACGCTCGAAGGCCCGGCCCGGCCGGTGGCGCCGGTTGCTGCGCTCCCCCACGTAGGCCCGCACCACCGCCAGCCGCTCCTCGGCGGGCATGGCCCGCACCTTGGCCTCGATGTCCGCTTCGGACAGGTGGGTGTAGGGGTAGAGCATCGAGGCGACGAGCTTGACCTCGGCGTCCGGATCGAAGTCGACCAGACGCACGCTCGGGCCGCCGTCGTGGCCCGGTCCCTCGGGGAACAGTCGCGCCGCCAGCTCCTCCATGGCGTTGCGGGTCGAGGCCAGGTAGGTGCTGGCCGCCACACCCCGGTCGGTGACGTCGACGCGCTTGAGGAAGCTGGGGATGACCTTGCGCAGCTCGGTGAGCATGACGTCGGCGTAGCTGCGCGCCTCGGGCAGCGGATGCGCCCGCATGCGGAGCAGCAGCGCCTCGTAGGCCTGGCCGGTGCCGTAGATGCCGACGTTGGACAGCGACGCCGCCGGCAGCACCCCCCGCACCGAGTCGAACGCCTTGGCCTTGAGGGCCTGGCGGTAGATGAAGTCGCTGTCGGCGGGGTCCTTGGCGAAGCGGTCGCGGAAGAAGTCGATCATGGTCGACGCCAGCTCGCCGTAGGTGTCGAACAGGCGGTCGAGGTCGCCGACGTAGCGCAGGCCCAGGTGGCTGCCGAGCACGGCCGGGTCGCGGTAGTAGCGGTAGCGGCCGCCGATGCGGGCGTCGTAGGCGATGTAGCGGGTGGACTGCTCGAGGTAGGACATCAGCCTGCCCCGCTCGAGCACCTTGGTCAGCAGGTTGGAGGCCTGTTCGCAGGCCAGGTGGACTCCGCCGAGCTGGGCGACCGAGTCGTCGCCGTACTCGAAGAACACCCGGTCGTACAGCTCCTCGGCCCGCTGCAGGCCCACGGTGGCGTCGACAGTGGCGTCGCCGGCGATGTCGAGGTCGCCGACGAACTCGTCGAGGAACAGCCGCCGCAGGCTCTTGGGCGAGCGGGAGTAGCGGGCGAACAGCGCGCCCTTCACGACCTCGGGCAGGTTGACCAGGGCGAACACCGGGCCGTCGAGGTTGGTGAAGTAGCGCCTCAGGACGTCGGCCTCGGCGGGCGTGAAGTCCTCGCTGACGTAGACCGTCATAGGGGGCCAGATGGTACGTGCGGCTCTCCGGCTGATCGGGGATGCCGCATCAGCTGCGGCGGACGTTCACCGACGCCTCCCACTCGGCCCGCGCGAGGTCGACGAGGCCCTCGTCGAGCCACAGGTCGGCGACCGTGAACGCCAGCGCCTTGGCCCCGTCGACGACGGCCTGGTCGCCCTCCGGTCCCCCGGCGAACCCGGCGAACGCCGGCGTGTGGATCGGCACGCCCGGCGGCGCCACCTGGATCATCGGATGGATCGCCGGCACCTCGTAGCTGACGTTGCCCATGTCGGTGCTGCCCACCACCCGCCGGGTGGTCGAGGGCGACCGGACCATGCGGCCAAGGGCCTCGGCGTTGGCCCGGTAGCGCTCGACGATCGCCTGGTTGTCGACCATGTCGGCGTAGACGACGTCGCGCCAGCCGATGTCGATCTCGCAGCCGGCCGCCTCGGCACCCGCCTCCAGGCAGGCAACGAAGCGCTGCTTCAGCCGGTCCAACCCCGCCAGGGTGGGCGAGCGGACCATCCACTCGCTCTGCGCCCGGGCCGGGACGATGTTGGGCTTGTCGCCGCCGTGGCTGATGATGCCGTGGATCCGCTCGCCGGGCGCTATGTGCTGTCGCAGCGCCGCCACGTTGACGTAGCCGAGCACGGCGGCGTCGAGCGCGTTGCGGCCCCGGTGGGGGAAGGCGGCGGCGTGGGCGGCCTCGCCCGTGTAGGTGACCACGACCTCGTGCACGGCGATCACGTCCATCGCCGCCAGGTCCGCGTCGGCCGGGTGGACCATGAGCGCGGCGTCGACGCCCTTGAACGCGCCGGCGTCGATGAGGTGCAGCTTTCCACCGCCACCCTCCTCGGCAGGCGAGCCCACCACGGCCACACGGCCCCCGAGCTCCTCGGCCAGCGCCGCCGCCGCCAGCCCGGCCCCCAGCCCGGCGGCGGCGATGACGTTGTGGCCGCAGGCGTGGCCGATGCCCGGCAGCGCGTCGTACTCGCACAGGACCGCGACCGTCGGCCCGGTGGATCCCGCGTGGGCCTCGAACGCGGTGTCCATCCCCCGGGCCGAGCGGGTCACGCCCAGCCCCTCCTCCTCGAGCACCCGGGTCAGCAGGTCGTGCGCGAACCTCTCCTCGTAGCCCAGCTCGGGCTGGGCGTGGATCTGGTGGGACACGTCCACCAGCAGCCCCCGCCGCCGGTCGACCTCGGCGGCCAGGCGCGCCTTGACGTCGGAGAGATCGGAGCGGGGGCCGTCCATCACGCCACGCTAGCTGGGGTGTCGCAGCACGATCTTGCCCAGCTGCGCACCCTGGCGCAGCCGGTCCAGGGCTGTCGGGTACCCGGCCAGATCGAAGACCTCGTCGACGGTGATGGGGAGCCCCTGGGCCACGAGCCGGGTCACATCGTCGAACTCTGGGTACGACCCCATGGTCGATCCGATGATCTGGATCTGCTTGAAGAACAGGCGGGGCAGGCTGAGCTCCACCTTCTGTCCCGACGTGCCCCCGCACACCACCAGCCGTCCGCCCGGCCGCAGCGCCTTGACCGAGCGGTCCCATGTCGCCGGGCCCACGCTCTCGACCACGACGTCGACCTGCACCGGCCAATCCCCGTCCGAGTCGAACGCGTCGGCCGCACCCAGCTCGACCGCCCGCTTGCGCTTGGCCTCGTCGCGCGAGGTGACGTAGACGACCGCTCCCAGCCGTTGGGCCAGCGCCAGGGCCGCCGTGCTCACGCCGCCACCCACGCCCACGACCAGCACCGACTCGCCTGCGGTCAGGTGGGCACGGCGCAGCATGCGCCAAGCGGTGAGGGTGGCCAGCGGGTAGGCGGCGCACTCCTCCCAGCTACGGTCGGACGGCCGGGCCACGATGTTGCGGCCCGGCACCACCACCAGCCTGCCGTGACCGCCCCAGCGGTGCTCGCCCACGATCTGGAAGCCCGCCCCGAGGGGTGAGTCCAAACCGTGCTCCACCACCGCTTCCAGCGGCGAGACGGCGGGGTTGACCACCACCTCGTCGCCGGGGGCCACGTGGTCGACCCCCTCCCCCACGGCGTCGACCACGCCGGCGACGTCGCAGCCGGGGACGTGTGGCAGCGGCGGCCGGGGCATCCCCTGGGTGAGCCACAGGTCCATGTGGTTGAGCGCCGAGGCCACGGGACGGACCCGCACCTCGCCAGGGCCGGCGACCGGGTCGTCGATCTCGGCGAAGCGGTAGCTGCCGGGTGACTCGTCCAGGATCCAGGCACGCACCCTGGGAACGCTAAGCCAACCGGAAGGCGGGGGGTGCGGGGAGGTCGAGGGGGGAGGGTTTCCCTCCCCCCTCGAAACTCACACCACGCAGATCAGCGCGTCGGGCTCGATGCGCACCGACAGGGCGGTGGCAGCGCCGATCCGCTCGCCGTCGAGCCACACGGGCGTGGGGCGGTCGAAGGTCGCCTGGAGCGCCGGGCGGCGGCCCTGGCGGATGGCGGGATGGGGCACGTGGCTCCCGGTGGGCAGGCGGCGCCGGGCCTTGACGCGGTCGGCGAGGCTCATGTCCGCCGCCACCTCGATCACGTCTAGAAGCCCGTCGTTGGGATGCGCACGGGGGGCCACGTCCCAGGCGCCGAGGAACTCGGCGTTCATGGCCGCCAGGATCGGTCCCCGCCACCACGAGCGCCGGGCCACCAGGTGGGCCACGAACCAGTGCAACCGGCCGTCGACCAGCACCGCCCCCAGATCGACCGGCGCCCGCAGCGCGTCATCGGACCGCAGCCGTAGGACGTCGCCCCGCCCGCCCAGCGTGCGGCACAGGTCGCCCCCGGCCAGTCCCAGCGGCGGAGGCGGCTCCCCCGCCCGCCGCGCCGCCTCGACGACCCGCCGTGCCTCGACGTCGCTGTGCACGACCACCCCATCGTCGGCGAGGGCGCCGGGCTCGCCCCACGCCTCGCCCCTGCGGACCGTCATCGGAGGGGTCCGGACGGGCGAAGCCGGCTCAAGGGGCCCCCACGACCTCTTCCAACGTGGAGGAGATCGAGACCACCCCCCGGTGCAGCGCCTCCGCCGCCTGGCGGGCGACCCGGGCCGTCTCGGGGTTGGGGGCGACGTCGCCGATCTGGCGCACGAGGTCGATGAGCGTCTTGATGTTGCGCACGAAGTCGCCGCCGGACACGTCCTCGTCGCCCAGCACCTCGCCCAACGGCTCGCCCGCCGCCCAGGCGTGGGCCAGGGCCAGGAAGCCCGGATCGGGCAGGCGGGTGCCCGGCAGGCCGGCGGCGTCCTCGTCGGCGCGCAGCTCGTCGGCCAGCCGCTCGAGATCGGTCCACCGGCCGCGCACCAGCCGTGACGGGAACCACGCCGGCGGCACCGGGCCGGGCCCCCGCTGCTCGTAGGTGAAGCAGGACACCAGGCCGGCCATCGATGCCGGGTCGAGGCCGTCGAGCAGGCCGCTGACCATGGCCTCGGCCACCAGCAGGTCGCTCTCGTGGTAGGTGCGTGCCAGCACCTCCCCCCGCGGCGTCAGCGCCCAGCCGTCCAGGTATCCCCACGCCTCCAGCAGGCGGAGCACCCGGTCGAAGCGCCGAGCCAGCGACTCGGTGCGCGACCGGACCTCTCGCCGCATGTCCGACAGCTCCCGCCGGGCCCGGTCGAGCTGGCTCAGCGCCCGCAGGTGCCGGTCGCGGTCCGGGCAGTCGTGCACGGGGTGGTCCGCCAACGGAGACGGTTCGGCACCAGTTCCAGTGACGCCATCCGTCGATTTCCGACGGTTTGCGTCACCAGAACCGGACGGCACCGCCGGCTCCGCGGAGCGTCGCTGGTCCAGCCGGGCCCGTCGCAGCTCGCCGGCCAGCTTGCGCTGGAACGCCCGGTTGTTGGGCGTGTACGGCGCCGGCAGCTCCACCCGGCCGAGGCGCGCCGGCGGCTGGTCGAGGTCGTCGGCGCCCAGGCTGACGCGGTCGCCGTCCCGGTCGATGCCCCGCAGCCGCATGGCACCGCCCTTGCGGCTGGCCACCGAAAGCACCGCCAGCGGCTTGCCCCCCACCTCGACCACGTCCCCGGGCATGAGCCGGGACAGGGCGAACTCGACCGACCCGGCGGGCGACGGCTGGGGCTTCGCCGGGGTCGCCGCCAGCCGGAGCCGCCGGTACTCATCGGCGTCGCCCCGGTCGCAGCGCGCCTCGTCCTCCAGGCGGTCGATCCGCTCCTGTTGGCGCTCGATGCGGGCCTCGAACCGAACCACCGCCCGGTCCGCCTGGAACTGGGCGAACGACAGGTTCAGGAGGTGGTGGGCGTCGGCGGGCTCGTAGCGCCGCACCAGGTTGGCGGCCATGTTGTAGGTGGGACGGAAGGCGGAGCGCAGACCGTAGGTCCGGCTCGACGCCAGCGACGCCACCTGGTCGAAGGGCACGAACGGCGACCACAGCACGATGGCGTAGCCCAGGTCGTCGATCCCCCGCCGGCCGGCCCGCCCCGTGAGCTGCGTGTACTCCCCCGGCGTCAGGAAGGCCCGGGCCTCACCCGTGAACTTGGTCAACCGCTCGATGATCACGGTGCGGGCCGGCATGTTGACGCCCAGCGCCAGCGTCTCGGTGGCGAACACGGCTTTTACCAGGCCCTCGACGAAGCAGGCCTCCACCGCCTCCTTGAACGGCGGGACCATGCCGGCGTGGTGGGCGGCCAGGCCCATCTCCAGCGCCGCCTCCCAGCGGTCGTAGTCGAGCACATCGAGGTCGTCGTCGCTGAGCGCCGCGGTCCGCTCCTCGACGATGGCCCGGATGCGGGCCCGCTCGTCGGGGGTCGTCAGGCGCAGCCCGGCGTCGAGGCAGGCGGTGACGGCCTCCTCACAGCCCATGCGGCTGAAGATGAAGTAGAGCGCCGGCAGCATCTCCCGCTCGGCCAGCATGTCGATCACCTCGGGACGCCGGGGTGTGAAGAACCGCCGCCGGGGCCGCCGCGCCGGTCCCCGGCGGGGCCCCCGCCCGTGGAGGGTGTCGTTGTCGAGCCGGTCGGCCTCGGGGTTGGGCCGCCCGTCGACCAGGGTCGGCAGCAGGTGGGGGCGCTCGCTCTGGCGGTCGCCGACGAGGTAGAGGTTGCGCAGCTCGACCGGGCGCTGCTCCTCGAGCACGAGGGTGGTCGGCCCCCGGACCGTCTCGAGCCACTCGGCGACCTCCTCGGCGTTCGACACGGTGGCCGACAGGCACACCAGCCGCACCTCGGCGGGCAGGTGGATGATGACCTCCTCCCACACCGGGCCCCGGTAGGCGTCCTGGAGGTAGTGGACCTCGTCGAGCACCGCGAACCGCAGCCCTCGCAGCGCCGGCGAGGCGGCGTAGATCATGTTGCGCAGCACCTCAGTGGTCATGACCACGACGGGCGCGTCGCCGTTGATGCTGTTGTCTCCAGTCAGCAGGCCCACGTTGTCGGCGCCGTGCCGCCGGGCGAGGTCGGCGAACTTCTGGTTGGACAGCGCCTTGATCGGCGTCGTGTAGAAGGCCTTGCCGCCCTCGGACAGGGCCCGGGCGACGGCGTGCTCCGCCACGACCGTCTTCCCCGAGCCGGTGGGCGCGGCCACGAGCACCGAACGGTCTTGATCGAGCGCGGCCAGCGCCCGGAGCTGGAAGGCATCGAGCTCGAACGGGTAGGCGCCCGCGCCGACATCCGCGCCGTCGCCGGTCACGCCGCGGCGTCCCGCAGCGCCTGCCGTTTGGTGATGAAGCTGCCGATGAGGATGGCGACCTCGTAGAAGACCACCATCGGCACCGACAGCATGAGCATGCTGATCGGGTCGCCCGAGGGGGTGATCACGGCCACGAGTATGCAGATACCAACGATGGCGAACCGGCGACCCCGGCGCAGGGTGTCGGTCTCGAGGATGCCCGCCATCTGGAAGAAGATGAGCACGATCGGGAACTCGAAGCCGACGCCGAACGCCAGCATCATGTACGTGATCAGCCGGAAGTACTTCCCCGCTGTGTAGCCCGTGATGAACCCCTCGCCGCCGATCTCGATCAGGAAGTCGAAGGCCCGGGGCAGCGTGAAGTAGGCGAGCGTCGCACCCAGCGCGAAGAGGAGGAGGGCCGACAGCACGAACGGGATCGCGTAGCGCTTCTCGTTGGCGTAGAGGCCGGGGCTGACGAAACGCCAGATCTGCCACAGCAGCACGGGCATGGCGAAGGCGATCCCGGCGTAGGCGGAGGTCCGCATCCGGATGCTGAACCCCTCGAGCGGGTCGGTCTGCAGGAGCCTGCCGCCGCCGATGGTCGGATGCTTGTCGGCGATGTCCTGGTAGGGCCGGATCAGCACGTCGAAGATCTGCTCGTACAGGATGAAGCCCGCCAGCATCCCGAGGGCCACGGCGACGACGCAGATGATGAGACGGGTGCGCAGCTCGGTGAGGTGCTCGACGAGCGTCATGCCCTGGTCGGGCGACGTCCTGGCGGCGCTCATTGCTCCCCGCTCATGCTGCTTCGCAGCGGGCCGCTCGGGCCTCGCTCGCTCGCTCGCCCTGCGGGACGCTCGCTCATGGCTGATGGCCCGCCCGCGCTGAGTGCTGGCTCACGACGGTCTCCTACGAGGCGGCGCGCTCGTCGCCGATCTCCGGCCCTGATTCGGTCGGAGGCGGCCCATCGGATGCCGGCCGGTCGCCGGGGGGCACGATGGCGTCGAGGGCCTCGGCGATGACGGGCGCCACGCTCGTGTCGTTCGGGGTGGCGGTGGCGCTTGCGGCCTCGCCGGGCGGCTCGCTCGCATGGTCGGCGTCATCGGCGTCGTCGGGATCCGAGTCGACCTCGGCGACCGCCGCGGCCAGAGGGACCGCCTCGCGGCGGCGCGGGGGGCTGGCGGCCTCGGCGACGTCGCTGTCCTCGAAGGCGTCGCGCAGCTCCTGCTGGAACCCCGTCGAGATGCGGCGGATCTCGCCCACCACCCGCCCGAACGTGCGCATGGCCTGGGGCAGGCGCTGGGGCCCGAGCACGATCAACGCGATGAGCACGATGACCAGCAGCTCGCCGCCGCCGATGTTGAACATGCTTAGAAGATACGCGCTCGGTCGTAGACCGAGGCCATCAGGGTGGCGGGCGGGGGTCGGGCTGGAGTGTAGAGGGACCCCTGGGGCTACTCGGCGTCGCCGCCGGGCGGTGGCGGGGCGTGGCGTCGGCGGAAATCGGCGGTCCGGTTCTCGGTCTCGCACAGGGCCGACCGGACCGCCGCCAGCCTCGGCCGCAGCTCGCGCAGCCGCCGGACCTCGTGCGCCAGGTCCACCGTGGCGTCCTCCAGTGCCCGGGCCCGCGCCGCCACCAGCCCGGTTGCGACGGCCGCCGCCACGACGGGGACGGTCCACAGCAGGCTCATCGCCGCCGACGCTAGAGGCTGCGGCGGTGGGCGGCGAGGAGCTGGTCGAACCAGCCCCTCTCAGTGAGCATGTCGTGGAAGTCGATCAGGTCGTCGTGGGTGAACGGGGCCCCGACCGGTCGGGGTTCGACCAGCTCCGACGGGATGGTCCACAGCTCGAGCCGCACGCCCGACGAGATCAGCAGATCGATCGTCGACCGGTCGGCCGGGCGGACCACCGGTTGCGTGCAGTTGGGGCACCGGAACACGTAGGTGCCCGCCTCGTTGGTCTCGCACAACCTGACCACGAGGTCGCGCGTTCCCAGCTCGACGTCACCGCAGTCGCTGCACGTGGCTCTGATCAAGGTCGCCATCTGTCCTTGTCTCCCTGTTCGCTCCCCCCAAGGGAGGGACCGAGCGAGACATCATGACGCCGTTTGCCCGATGATGTCCCATCGCCACCGACAGGATCCCCATGCCCACCCGCGTTCCCGCGCTCAGGACACCACCCATAGCGTTCGCTCACCGCGGTGCGCGCGCTCAAGCGCCCGAGAACACGCTGGAGGCGTTCACGCTGGCGCAGCGGCTGGGGGCCACCGGTCTGGAGAGCGACGTGTGGTTGACCGCCGACGGGGAGCCGGTCCTCGACCACGACGGCCTGGTGGGCGGGCGGGTGCGGCGCCGGCCGATCGCCGCGCTGACCCGGGCCCGGCTGCCGGCCCACATCCCGACCCTCGACGACCTCTACGCCACCTGCGGCACGGGTATCGACGTGTCGCTCGACGTCAAGGATCCCGCCGCCTTCGACCCGGTGGTGGCGGTGGCCCGGGCGGCGGGTGACGACGCCCTGTCCCGCCTGTGGCTGTGCCATCCCCGCTGGGAGCAGGTCGTCGAATGGCGGGCCCGCGACGACGAGGTGCGGCTGGTGAACTCCACCCGGCTCGACCGCATCAAGGAGGGCGGCGAGCGCCGGGCCGCCACCCTCGCCGCCAAGGGCATCGACGCCGTCAACCTCCACCACCTCGATTGGACCGGCGGGCTGACGACCCTGTTCCACCGCTTCGGGGTGCTGGCCTTCGGCTGGGACGCACAGACGCCGCGGGTGCTGAGCGAGCTGCTCGACGCCGGGATCGACGCCGTCTACAGCGATCACGTCGACCGCATGGTCCAAGCCCTCAGCACCTTCTATCCGTGACGGCTCACAGCCATCCGATGTCGGTGATGGGCAGGACCCGGATGAAGGCGCGGCCGACGATGTCGTCCTCGTCGATCGGGCCGAAGCATCGGCTGTCGTCGCTGTTGGTGCGGTTGTCTCCCATGACGAAAACGGATTCGTCAGGCACCTCTTGGGGCTGCAGCTCGCAGCTGCCGGTCCCGCACGCCGGCGTGTCCTCGGCGAGGTAGGGCTCGTCGATGCGCTCGCCATTGACGTAGACGTCGTTGTTGCGGCACTCGATCATGTCGCCCTTGACGGCGATGACCCGCTTGATCAGGTCCTTGATCTCACCGTCCTCGCCCGTGGAGGCGACGGGCGGCCGCTCGAACACCACCACGTCGCCCCGGTTGACGTCGTGGAGCTGGTACGACAGCTTGTTGACGAGCACGCGGTCACCGATGTGGAGCGTCGGCTCCATCGACTCCGACGGGATCCAGAAGGCCTGGATGAGGAAGGCCTCGACCAGCAGCGCGATGGCGATCCCGCCGCCGATGACCCCCAGCCATTCGAGGATGGTGCGGCGCCAGCGCCGGCGGGGCTTGGCGCGGGCATCGTCGCCGCCGTCGCCCCCGTCCCCCTCGTCGTCTCCGTCACCCCCGCCCCGGTTGGCGGAGTCGGCGCGCTCGGTGAGCCGGTGGTGGTCGGGGTCCTCGCCCTTGAAGGGGGCGCGGCCGTCGCCGTTGGAGCGGAGGTGGCGGGGCTGGTGCGGGAGCTCCCGGGCGCCAGCTCGCCTGTTCTTTTGCGGGGGAGAAGCGTCACGCACGGCAGGGCGAGGCTAGCGCGCCGGGGTGACGATCCCGTCAGCTGCCGTGGTCGCGGCGATACCGGGCGAGGATGCGGCGGGCGGCGTTCCGGCCGGCGTCGACCAGCTCCGGGGCGTCGGCATCGACCACCCGGACGTCCGGCCCCAACCGCACCAGCAGGCGTTCGAGCCATGGGGCGGCCGACACCCGTAGGCGCACCCGCAGCCAGCCGTCGGGACCAGTGGGGGCCGGGCCCACCTCGTCGACCGGGTAGGTCTCGACCACCCAGCGGGCGGACGGCGCCAGCTCCAGGGTCACCAGGGGCGTGGAAGGCCCCGGGTCGAACACGCCGCCCCCCTCGTCGGCGTTGGCGGGCGGCGTGAAGGTCTCGTCCAGCACCTCGACGCCGTAGATCCGGTCGACCCGGAACAGCCGCTGGTCACACGCCTGGTGGCAATAGCCCCGCACGTACCACGCACCCTCGTGGGCGAAGACCGCGTGCGGATCGACCTCGCGGGTCGTCCGGTGGTCCCGGGTGTAGGCGTAGTAGTCGAGGCGCACCCGGCGGCCGGCCGCCGCGGCCTGGCGTAGCTCGGCCAGCACGCCGGGCCGGGTCTCGCCCAGCGCCACCGACACGGCCTCGTCGGGATCGACCCCCAGCACCTTTGCCACCTTGGCCAGGGCGGTGGCCAGGGGCCCTCCGGGCTCGGTGCCGGGCAGCGCCTGGGACGCCCGGCCGGCCACCACCAGCGCCAGGCCCTGCTCCGGGGTGAGGTGCAGAGGGCGGGCGAACATGTCGGCGAAGCGCAGCCACACCCGATCGCCCTCGATCGTGACCTCGATCAGCGTGTCGGGCGTGTAAGGCGGCACGCCGACCAGCGAGAGCACCTCGAGGTCCTCGAGCAGCTTGCGGCGGTTGACCTGGAAGCGCTCGCAGATCTCGTCGACGGTGGGTCCGCCGTGCGCCGCGATCCAGGGGATCATCGCCAGCATGCGCGCCACGCGGTCGGACGCCTTGGTGCGGGCCGGCGTAGGGGTTGCAGCGGTGCTCATGCGGCCAGTGCCTCCAGCCACCCGACGATGTCGGCGCGCAGCTCGGGCGGCCCGAGCACCTCGGCGTGGTCGAGGAAGGTGAGCACGAACGAGCGGAAGCTGTCGCGGTTGGTCACCGTCATCGTGACCACCACCGACCCGTCGAGTCGCTCCTCGGCCACGGCGCCGGGGCCGAGGTGCTGCACGATCCAGGGCGCCTGGGCGGCGTCCACCAGCACCTGGGCGTCGACGGCTTCGTCCTCGCCGATCTGCCACGGCTCGAGCTGGCCGCCGGGCACGGCGGTGGTGGGCCGCTCGAACCGGGGACCGTCCAGCCGCTCCACCCCGCTCTCGAAGCGGTCCAGCCGGTAGACCCGCTCGTCGTCGCGGGTGTGGTCGAAGCCGCTGAGGTACCAGCGGCCCCGCAGGAAGTCGAGCCGGTAGGGGTCGACGATGCGGGCCTTGCCCCGGTACGTGAACCGCACCGGCGTCTTGGCGGCGATGGCGCCGAACAGCGGGCCGACGTGCCCGGCCGGCAGTGCCGCAACGGCCAGACCCATGGCGCCGTCCGCCTCGCCCACCATGCCGCCCAGCTTGAGCAGTCCTTCGCGGGCCGAGAGCCCGTCGATCTGGACCACCGACGCCGCCAGGTGGAGGGCGGCGAGCTCGTCTGCGTCGAGGCCCGGGTCCCGCAGGTAGTAGCGGTCCTTGGGGATCCGGTAGCCCTCCACGGCGGGGATGACGCCGGGCACGTCCTGGACCTCGAGCGGCACCCCCATGGCGCGCAGGTCGTCCTTGTCGCGCTCGAAGGCCCGGCGGAAGGCGTCTGTCTCGTCCGCGTACATGCCCAGCCGGTCGCGGATCTCCAGGGCGGACAGCGGGCGCGGCGTCTCCAGCAGCAGGGCGGTGAGGTTGAGCAGCCGTTCCAGCTTCGCCGCTGACATCGAGCGGAAGGCTACCGATGGCGGGTGCGCCGCTGGTCCACCGCCTCGAGTGCGCCGGCGGCCCAGGCCCCGGCCGCCGACGCCGCCGCGAAGAACAGCGGATCGTCCCCCGGGCCCCGGCCCATCGACGTCACCGTCAGGTCGAGCTTCGCCAGCACCCCGGCTGCGTCGGGGGCGTCCACCACCGTGGCACCGTCGACCTCGGACGCCAAGGCGGCCGGCAGCGGCACCTCGGGCCGGTGCGCGGCCAGCCGCAGGATGGTGTGGACGTGGTGGCTCACCCCCCGGTGGCGTTCGCGGGGATCGACGCCCGAGGCCCGCGAGCACAGCGCCACCCTGGCGCCCAGGGCGTGGGCGGCGTCGACGATGCCCGCCACCTCGACGGCCGTGGTGCCGAGCGGCGACGCCGTGCCCACCACCCCTGGCCCCATGCCCACGATGGCGAGGTCGGCGCCCGCCACGTGGCGGGCCAGCGCCAGCGCCGAGGGGACGGACACGGCCTCGAGGTCGCCGCCGAAGGCGTGGCCGGTGGTGATGGTGGTGTCGACGATCCCGCGGGTGTGCAGGCTGTGGACCAGGTCGGACAGCGCCAGCGGCAGGGCGGCGCCGTCCGTCATGACGTAGGCGATGCGGGCGATCGGCCGCAGGTGGCGCACCACCGCAGACACCACGCCCACCTGGCTGTGGAGCGAGCACGCCACCAGCGGCATGCCGTCGAGCGCCTCGGGCAGCTCGGTACGGTCCTCGTCGGCAGCGCCGGTGTCCGCCTGGAGGCTGGTGTAGCGCAGCTTCATGATGTGGCCGGGCCCGGGCCGGGACCAGGCCCGGCGGGCCAAGTTCCAGTGCACGACGTGCCATCCGCCGGTTCCGAGGCCGAGCTCGACCGCGGTGGTGTTGAGCACCACGGGATCGCCCACCCCCACCGTGCCGATCAGCCCGGTGAGGACGTAGGCCCGGCCCGCGTCGGTGGCCACCCGCTGCAGACCCTCCCGCTCGGAGAGGATCTCGGTGACCGTGGTGGTGACGAAGCTCGGCACCCGGCGACGCTACCCGGCCTGGTACGAGCGATTCTGCCCGCGCTCGCCGCTCATATCGACCGTGAGCGCGGGCAGAACGCGTCGGGCTACAGCCCGGCGATCAGCTTTTCCACCCGCTCGTCGCGGGACTTGAACGGGTCCTTGCAGAGGACCGTGCGCTGGGCCTGGTCGTTGAGCTTCAGGTGCACCCAGTCGACCGTGTAGTCGCGCTTGCGCTCCTTGGCCCGGCGGATGAACTCGCCCCGCAGCCGGGCCCGGGTGGTCTGCGGCGGCGTCTCCACCGCTTCGTCGATGGCCTCGTCGGTGGTGACCCGATCGACCATGCCCCGCTCCTGGAGCCGGTAGAACAGGCCGCGCTCGCGGTTGACGTCGTGGTACTGCAGGTCGATGAGGGCGACGCGGGGGTGGCTGAGCGGCAGGTCGTGCTTGGCGCAGTACGCCTCGATCAGCTTGTGCTTGATCACCCAGTCGCACTCGCGGTCGAGCTTGTACGGGTCGGACTCGAGCACGGTCAGGCAGTGCTCCCACATGTCCAGCGCCTGGAGCTCGAGCGGCGACAGGCCCTTGGTCTCGGCGTAGCGCCGCGCCCGGTCCAGGTACTCGCCCTGGATCTCCAGCGCCGAAGCCTCCCGCCCGTTGGCCAGCCGCACGGTGCGCTTGCCGGACAGGTCGTGACTGATCTCCCGGATGGCCCGGATGGGGTTCTCGAGCGTCATGTCCCGCAGCACGAACGACGGGTCCTCCAGCATGCGCAGCAGGATCGACGTGGCCCCCACCTTCAGGAACGTGGCGTACTCGCTCATGTTCGAGTCGCCCACGATCACGTGGAGGCGCCGGTAGCGCTCGGCGTCGGCATGGGGCTCGTCGCGGGTGTTGATGATCGGCCGGCTGCGTGTCGTGGCCGACGACACGCCCTCCCAGATGTGCTCGGCCCGCTGGGCGATGCAGTACATGGCGCCCCGGGCGGTCTGCAGCACCTTGCCGGCGCCCGCGTAGATCTGGCGGGACACGAAGAACGGGATCAGCACCTCGGCGTAGTGGCTGAAGTCGTCCCGCCGCGACGTGAGGTAGTTCTCGTGGCAGCCGTAGGAGTTGCCGGCGGAGTCGGTGTTGTTCTTGAACAGGTAGATGACGCCACGGATGCCCTCCTCCCGCAGCCGCTGCTCGGCCGAGACCAGCAGCTGTTCGAGGATCCGCTCCCCGGCCTTGTCGTGCGTGACCAGGTCGAGGATCGAGTCGCACTCCGGCGTGGCGTACTCGGGGTGGCTGCCCACGTCGAGGTAGAGCCGGGCACCGTTGGCGAGGAAGACGTTGCTGGAGCGGCCCCACGAGACGACCCGGCGGAACAGGTACCGGGCCACCTCGTCGGGGCTCAGCCGGCGCTGGCCGCGGAGCGTGCAGGTGACGCCGTATTCGTTCTCGAGGCCGAAGATGCGTCGCTCCACTACTTCCCGCTCTTGCTGCTTCGCAGCGGGCCGCTCGGGCTCCGACGCTGTGTCTCACGCTCTTGCCGCCTGCGGCGGCGGGCCGCTCGGGCCCTGGGCTCGCTCTCTCGCCCTACGGGACGCTCGCTCATGTCATCGCACGCTACCGCCGCATCGCATGCAACCGAGGTGCGGGTACGGTCGCGAGCATGGCGATTGGCCCGATGGTGCCGCTGACCACCGCCGCCAATCCGATGGCGGCCCGGATCCTCGCCGCCCACCTCGGTGCCGAGGGCATCGTGTGGCAGCTGCGCGGCGACGTCGACGGGCCCTACCCGGTGGGCCCCGTCGAGGTCCTGGTGCCGGCCGCCGACCTCGAAGTGGCCCGGATCATCGTCGGCCTCGACGAGGACTGACCTTCAGGCCTGGCTGTCCTCGCCGTCGCCGCTCGCCGGCGGCTCGCTGGGGGTGGCCTCGGCGGGCGGCGTCACCTCGGGCGGGGTCTCGACCTTGACCTCGCCGCCGGACAGGGCCGCGGCCGTGGCGTCGTCGCCCAGGCGCTGGAACGCCCGCCGCCCGTTGCCCCGGGCCATGACGGCCACCTCCAGCTCCGCCGGCGCCAGCGTGCGGCCCGGGCCGGCCAGCGCCGCCACGGCGGCCCGGAGCGCGGCGTCGAGGGCCAGGCCCGGCTGGTAGGTGTCCTTGAGCCGCGCCGCGATGGCATCGGCCTCGCCCCCCAGCACCGTGAAGCCGGTCTCGTCGACCACCGTGCCGTCGTAGAGGATGTGGAACAGCCGGTCGCCGTCGGGGTCGGTGCCCACCTCGGCCACCACGATCTCGACCTCCATGGGCTTGATCTCGTGGGTGAACACGTCGCCCAGCATCTGGGCGTAGGCGTTGGCCAGGCTCTGGGCGTCGACGTCCTCACGGCTGAACGAGTAGCCCTTGAGGTCGGCGTGCCGGACGCCGGCGATGCGCAGCCGGTCGTACTCGTTGTACTTGCCTGCGCCCGCGAACGCGATGCGGTCGTAGATCTCGCTGATCTTGTGCAGCGTCGACGACGAGTTCTCGGCGCAGATGAGGATGCCGTCCGCGTAGAGAAGCGCGGCCAGGGCCTTGCCCCGCGCGATGCCCTTGCGCGCGAAGTCGGCCTTGTCCTTCATCATCTGCTCGGCGGGGACGTAGATCGACATGCTCATCGGGCGGGGCCTCCGTCGCTCGCGGTCGGGCTGACGCCGACGCTGGTGGTGCTGCCGGGGATCGACAGGCGGTCGACCAGCGCCCGGAACCGGCCGGCGACGTCCTCGTCCTCGAGGCGGGCGAACCCGTCGGCGGTGATGGTGGCCACGACCGGGAAGATGCCCCGCACCAGGTCGGGCCCGCCGGTGGCCGCGTCCTCGTCGGCCGCCTGGAACAGGGCGTTGATCGCCAGCTCGATGGCCGCGTCACGGTCGAGATCCGGCTTGTAGCCGATCTTGATGACGGTGCCCGCGTGCAGGCTGCCGGACCCGGTGGCGGCGAACTCGCTCTCCTCGTAGCGGCCGCCGGTCACGTCGTACTCGAACAGCCGGCCGGTGCCCCGCTTGGTGTCGAACCCGGCGAACAGGGGCACAACCGCGAAGCCCTGCAAGGCTGCGGGCAGGTGGCTGCGCACCATCCCCGCCAGCTGGTTGGCCTTGCCGTCGAGCGACAGCTCGGCGCCCTCGACCTTCTCGTAGTGCTCGAGCTGGAGCTGGAACAGCTTGACCATCTCGACCGCGGGGCCGGCGGCGCCGGCGATGGCGACCCCGGAATGCCGGTCGGCGGGGAACACCTTCTCCATCGAGCGGTGACTGATGAAGCCGCCGGCGGTCGCCCGCCGGTCACCGGCCATGACCACGCCGTCGGCGTAGCGGATCGCCACGACCGTGGTGCCGTGGGTGATCTCGTGGGGTTGGAGCTCACGAGGCAGATCGGCCCAGCGGGGCTCGACCCCGGCGCGTTTGAGGACTTCGAGGAAGGACGGGCCGGGATCGTCATCGGCGCGGAACAGCGGGAGGGTCATCGCAGCGGAGGCTACCGGCTGTCCGCACGACCGGAGTCATGGCTCAGCGGCCACGTCGGCCGATCCGTGGCGCCGAACTGGTTGGCCAGCCACCAATTCCGCTCCCGGAACCGACCGAAAACCACGCAGGCGCCTCCCCGGTCCAGGGAGGCGCCAGATCTACGCCATACCTATGCCAGGCCGAACCTATGCCAGGCCGACCGCCATCAGGACGTCATGTCATCCGATGGCTACTGACCGCCTTTCTGGACGTATGCCTTGACGAACTCCTCGGCATTGACCTCGAGCACCTCGTCGATCTCGTCCAGCAGGTCGTCGAGCTCCGCCTTGATCTTCTCGCCTTGCTCCGAGGTAGCGGGCGCCTCCTCGACGACCTCTTCCTCGCGAACGGGGGTGGATGCCTTGCGCTTCTGCTCTCGTTCAGCCATGTGCCCCGTACCTTCCTATTGGCCCCTAATGGCCCAGCCCTACTGGCCCAGCCGGTCCAACAACTCAGCGACACTGCTGCTCTCGGCCATCAACTTACCCACGTGTGCTTCGGTTCCGCGCGTCGGGTCCATCATGGGCACCCGCCGCAGCGGGTCGCCACCGATGTCGAACACCATCGAGTCCCAGTTGGCGGCCACGATCTGCGGCGCCCAGCGCTGCAGGCACATCCCCCGGAAATAGGCCCGGGTGTCGCGGGGCGGCTCGGTCACCGCCCGCAAGACCTCGTCGTCGGTGGTCAGGCGTTCCAGCCCCACCCGTGACGCCAGGCCCCGCTCGGCCCGCAGGTCGTGGTACTGCAGGTCCATGGCCGCGAGGCGGGCGTCGTCCCAGCGCAGGTCGTGCTTGGCGCGGTAGCCGTCGATCAGCCGGTGCTTGGCCGCCCAGTCGACCTGCCGGGACACCGACGCCGGCTCGGTCTCGAGGCCCGTGAGCACGTGCTCCCACAGCCGCAGCACGTCGGCACCGACGTCCAGCGGCCCGATGCAGTCGAGCCCGTGCTCCTCGGCGTACTTCTTGGCCCGGTCGAGGTACTCCCACTGCATCTCGACCGCGGTCATGGTGGTGCCGTCGGCCAGGTCGAGCGGCTGGCGCAGCGACAGGTCGTGCGACACCCGGCGCAGGGCCGCCACGGGGGCGGCCAGGGTGAGGTCCCGGGGCAGGAACTCGTCCTCGATCATCGACAGCACCAGCGCGGTGGTGCCCACCTTGAGGAAGGTGGCGACCTCGGACAGGTTGGCGTCGCCCACGATCACGTGCAGCCGCCGGTAGCGCTGTGCGTCGGCGTGGGGCTCGTCGCGGGTGTTGACGATCGGCCGCTTGAGCGTGGTCTCGAGGCCGACCTCCTCCTCGAAGAAGTCGGCCCGCTGCGTGAGCTGGAAGGGCACGTCGTCGGAGGTCAGGCCGGCAACCTCGGTGCCCACCTTGCCGGCGCCCGTGAACACTTGGCGGCTGATGAAGTGCGGCATCACGTGGGTGACGATGCGCGAGAACGGCACCTGGCGATCCATCAGGTAGTTCTCGTGGCAGCCGTAGGAGTTGCCCTTGCGGTCGGAGTTGTTCTTGTAGACCACGATCTCCTGCCCCTCGGGGAGCAGGTCGCGGGCGACCCGCATCGAGCGCTGCAGGATGATCTCGGCCGCCTTGTCGAACACCACGACCGAGCGAGGGTCCGCGCACTCGGGCGTGGACAGCTCGGGGTGGGCGTGGTCGACGTAGTACCGGGCGCCGTTGGTCAGCACGGCGTTGACCAAGTGGGTCTCGACCTCGGGGGCCAGCGATCCCTCGGCCGTGAAGCCGCGGGCGTCGATGTCGGGGTGCTCGTCCTCGAAGTCCCAGCCCACCTTGGGGTTGTCGCGGGGACCGGCCCCGGCCCGGGCCAGCTCGTGGACGTAGGCGTTGATCAGGACCGACGACGCCGCGATGGGGTTGGACTCCCCCGCCCCGCGCACGATGATGCCGAACTCGGTCTCGACACCGACGATCTTGCGCAAGGCCACGTCTGGGACGTTACCCGCCTGGTGTGGCAAGCGAGTCGCCCGCCCCCTGCCTAGCAGCCGCCTGAATCCACATCTGTGAGGACCGTGCCGTCGCCCCGCAGCTCGGCCGTGACACACCGGGCCTGGATCCCCCAGCGCGTCTCCACCGCCACGACCACGGGACCGTCCTCGTCGGGACGGGCGGATCCGACGACCCGGCCGGGCAGGTCATCGACAACTTCTGCCGCCAGCGACTCGATCGTGCTCCGGGTGCCGGGATAGCCGGCCAGGGTCTCGTCCGACACGGCGGCCAAGTCCTCGCGCACGGCCCGACGGATTCGCTCGGCCCGGTCGTCGGCGACGTTGCTCATGGCCATGTTCCCGAGCACTCCACCCACGACCAGCACGCCGCCCACGACCAGGATGATCGCCAAGCGGCCCTCCTTGGTGTCGGTCAGTCCTCTGAGGGGCAGCCGCGTGGTTGCTCCCCGCAGCTACAGGTACTGGCCGGTGGCGACCCGCTCGATGCTGCGGCCGCCGGTGGCGCTGCCGTCGTCGCGGTTGACGATGGTGCGCACGTAGACGATGCGCTCGCCCTTCTTGCCCGAGATCTTGGCCCAGTCGTCGGGGTTGGTGGTGTTGGGCAGGTCCTCGTGCTCCTTGTACTCCTGGTGGATCGACTCCACCAGGTCGCCGACCCGGATGCCCTTGCGCCCCTCGGCCAAGTGCCGCTTGATCGCCAGCTTCTTGGCCCGCCGCACGATGTTCTCGATCATGGCCCCGGACGCGAAGTCCTTGAAGTACATGATCTCCTTGTCGCCGTTCTGGTAGGTGACCTCGAGGAACTCGTTCTCCTGGTCGGAGCGGTACATCTCCTCGACGGTGCGCTCGATCATCGCCTGCACGCACTTGGACGGGTCGTTGCCGCCCAGCTCGCGCACGTCGTCGGGGTCGAGCGGCAGGTCGGTGGTGAGGTAGCGGGCGAAGATCTGCGCCGCCGCCGCCTCGTTGGGCCGCTCGATCTTGATCTTCACGTCCAGCCGGCCGGGCCGCAGGATGGCGGGGTCGATCAGGTCCTCGCGGTTGGAGGCGCCGATGACGATGACGTTGCGGAGCGACTCCACGCCGTCGATCTCGGCGAGCAGCTGCGGGACGATGGTCGACTCCACGTCGGAGCTGATGCCGCTGCCCCGGGTGCGGAACATCGAGTCCATCTCGTCGAAGAACACGATGACGGGCCAGCCTTCCTCGGACTTCTCCCGGGCCCGCTGGAACACCAGGCGGATCTGGCGCTCGGTCTCGCCGACGTACTTGTTGAGCAGCTCGGGGCCCTTGATGTTGAGGAAGTAGCTCTTGGCCTTGGCGTCGACCGACTGGTTGCCCACCTTCTTGGCCAGGCTGTTGGCCACAGCCTTGGCGATGAGCGTCTTGCCGCAGCCCGGCGGCCCGTAGAGGAGGATGCCCTTGGGCGCCGGCAGCTTGTGCTCGGCGAACAGCTCCTGGTGCAGGAACGGCAGCTCGACCGCGTCCGCGATCTGCTCGATCTGCTCGTCGAGGCCGCCGATGTCCTCGTAGGAGATGTCGGGCACCTCCTCGAGCACCAGCTCCTCGACCTCGGGGCGGGGCAGCTTCTCGAGCAGCAGGCCCGAGCGCGGGTCCATGAGCACCGAGTCCCCGGCCCGGAGACGGTCGACCTTGAGCCCCTCGGACAGGTCGGCGACCCGCTCCTCCTCGGCCCGGCCGACGATGATCGCCCGGAGCCCGTCATCGAGCAGCTCCTTGACCGTCACGACCTCGCCGGTGGTCTCGGGCGTGCGGGCCATGACGACGTTGAGCGACTCGTTGAGCACGACCTCGCCGCCGCGGACCAGCTCGTTCTCGTCGAGGGCGGGGTGGACGGCTACCCGCATCTTGCGCCCGCCGGAGAAGACGTCGACCGTGCCGTCGTCGTTGTGCGACAGAAGGGTGCCGTAGGCGGACGGGGGCTGGGTGAGCTTGTCGACCTCCTCGCGCAGGGCGGCGATGTGCTCGCGCGCCTCGCGGAGGGTGTAGGTGAGCTTCTCGTTCTGGGCCACGGCCTGGGCCAGCTGGCCCTTGGTCTCGAGCAGGCGCTCCTCGAGCGTGCGGACCCGCTTGGGCGCGTCCTGCAGCCGCCGCCGGAGCGCGAGGACCTCTTCTTCCAGGGCGCGGATCTCGTCGTGCTGCCCGGCCCTGTCGGCCTCCGCCGCGGACCGACGGCCTTGGTCGCGTTGCTCGTCGACGGTGACCACCTCCTCGATCGGTCCCTCGGCGTCGGACCCTACACCGGCCCTTCCCAACCCACACCCCCTGATTCCGGCCCGACCCCCACCCCGCCGTCCCGTGGCGGCGTCTGCCTTCGGCCGACCCATTTCTTTGGAAATTGCCGTGTTAATCGCTGGGTTCGCTAGTCTGACCGGTGACTGAGGTACTTCCATCGCTGGGAGGCCAGCTAGGCACCTCGGCTAGTCCTCCGCATCGAGCCAGGAGCGAGTCACAGGTATGAAGGTCTGGATCGACCAGGATCTCTGCACTGGCGACGGCCTCTGCGAAGAGATCGCCCCCGACGTGTTCACCCTGCTGGACGACGGCCTGGCCTACGTCAAGGAAGGCGACAAGGTCTTCTCCGACCCGGGTGGCGCCGAAGGCCTCGCCAACGTGCCCGCCGGGCAGGAAGAAGCGGTCATCGAGGCCGCCGAAGAGTGCCCCGGCGAGTGCATCTTCATCGAGGTCGAGTAGCGCCCTAGACGAGGCCAGTCGCCCGCTAGACCAGGCAGTCACCGGTGTCCCGCTCCCGGGTGAGGTCGCCGGCCAGTACGGCGGCCACCTCGTCCACGGCGAGCGCGTAGGCCACGCTGGGGCGGTCGGGGGCGATGGCGAAGGCCACGCCCACCACTTGGCCTTGGGTGTCGACCAGAGCGCCCCCGGAGTCGCCGGGTGCCAGGTCGGCCGCCAGCACCAGCACCTCCCGCTCGCTGCGGCTCGAGTCGTAGATGTCGGTGCCGACCGCAGTGATCTGCTCGCCCACCTGGAAGGGGCTGATCTCGAGCGGACCACCGCCCGGATGCCCGAAGACGCCGCCGGTCGTGCCCACCTCGGCGTCGCGCAGTGGGAGCGCCGGACGGTCGGTCCCCGACGTGCGCAGGACCGCGAGGTCACGGGCCGCGTCGAACGCCACCACCGTGCCGTCCAACCGGCTGCCGTCGGACAGCACGACGTCTGAATCGTCCTCGCCCGCCACCACGTGGGCGTTGGTGACCACCAGGTCGTCGGCCACGAAGAACCCGCTGCCCTCCTGGATCCGGCTGCACGCCTCGCCCTCGATCTTCACCGTGGAGGCGGCCACGGTGGTGGCCAGCGCGTCGGACAGCCCGCTCGCCCCCGGCACCACCCCCGGATCGGGCGAGGGACGGAGCGCGTCGAAGACCCGCGGGAACGGGTTGTCGCCCACCAGCCGGCGCAGTGCCTGGAGGGTGTCGGGGGCGTCGGGGAACCGGGCATTGACCTCGCGGGCGATGACCGAGCCGCGGGCCTGCTCGGCGGTCCAGCCCGGCACGTCGGCCAGAGTGGGCAGCAGCAACCACAGGCCCACGAGCAGGCCAGCGATCCCCAGAACGGCGCCCACCCCCTGGTCGACGCGCCGCACGGGCCCGGCGGGCAACGCCACGTGCAGGCGCGTCCCGAGCACCAGTCCGAGGGCCTGGCCCAGCAGCGCGGCGCCCGCCAGCCCCGCGATCGCCACCAGGGCCTTGGTCACGTCGCTGGTCCCGGACACGTGCCGCAGCAGCGGTGGCAGCGCCAGCGCGCCGACGGTGACGCCCAGGGCCAGCCCCAGCCACGAGGTGGCGCGCGCGACGAAGCCGAGCCGGTAGCCGCCCACGGCCGCGCTGATGGCGACCAGGACCAGCACGACATCCAACACGTTCACATCACCTCCCCCGGCCGCCTCGTCGAGCCTGGCTCGTTCCGTTTAGCTCAAAAGTCGAGCGCTCGTGAGGAAACCAGTGTGGGCCACCATGCGGTGGTCGGGCCGCACCGACTGGCCCTCGATGTGCCAGGCCCGGTTGAGCACCTCGATGGTGTCGACCATGCCGAACCCGCTGCCCAGGAGCTCGTTGCGCAGCTGCGTCACCTGCGTGATCTGGGGGGTGTAGGCGACCAGCACGCCGCCCCGGTGCATGGCGCGGGCGGCGTGCTTGGCGACCCGCCACGGTTCGGGCAGGTCCAGCACGACCCGGTCGAGGTCGGTCTCGTCGATGCCGTCGTAGGCGTCCCGGATCTCCACCTGGTAGCTCGCCAGCGCGTCTTCCCCCAGGAAGGTGGCGACGTTGCGTTGCGCGCGGCGGGCGAAGTCCTCCCGCAGCTCGTAGCCGGTGACCACGGCGCCGGCGCGCACCAGCGTCATCGACAGCGCACCCGATCCCACCCCCGACTCGAGCACGCGGGCGCCGGGGAAGATGTCAGCCAGCATCAGGATCGGGCCCAGGTCCTTGGGGTAGATCACCTGGGCGCCGCGGGGCATCTTCAGCACGAACTCCGCCAGCGTCGGACGGATGGCGAGGAACGTCGAGCCGTGCGTCGAGCGGAACGACGACCCCTCGGCCGCCCCGATGATGTCGTCGTGGGCGATCACGCCGGCGTGGGTGTGGAACTCGCCCCCTGCAGCCAAGGTCACGAGGTAGCGGCGCTTCTTGCTGTCGATCAGCAGGACCTGGTCGCCGTCGGCGAACGCCCGGGTCACGTCATCGCCTGCGCTTCCCGCTCTTGCTGCTGCGCAGCGGGCCGCTCGGGCCTCGCTCGCTCTCTCGCCCTCCGGGACGCTCGCTCAGGACGCCGGCCCGGCCCGGGCGGACCAGCTCGACCGGCACCGGGTCCTCGCCGGCCACCTGGTCCACCAGCCGGCAGAAGGCGCACACCTCGCCGGTCGTCGGAGACCCGCAGCGGGCGCAGGGCCGCAGCGCCTGCTGGGCGGCGTCGACCTCGGGCGAGAAGCGGTCGGCCGCCCGGGCCAGGAAGCCGAAGTAGAAGGCCTGCTTGGCGCCGGGCGAGTCGGCCTCGATGGCGTTGAGCGCCTCCTTGTAGCGCAGGTGCCGGTTGCCCTCCGCCATTGGGCACTCATCGACGATGTAGTCGATGCCCCGCAGGACGCAATAGGCGGCGGTCTCGCGCTCGGCCAGCCTGACCAGCGGCTTGACCTTCCGGGGGAACCCGGTTCGCTCGCCGAGCACCGGTTGCTGGCGACCCAGGTACTCGGTGTGCCAGTGGAGCACGTTGCCGAGCAGCACCGCCGTTTCGTCGTCGAGGTTGTGGCCGGTGGCCACCACGTCATAGCCACCGTCGAGCGCCGCCGTGTCGATGAGGTGGCGCTTGGACAGCCCGCACGACGAGCACGGCACCCGCCGGGTGACCGCCGACGCCGTGGGGACGTCGTAGTCGAAGTCGTCCCGCAGGTCGATGAGGCGCAGCTCGAGGCCCCGCCGCTCGGCGAACCCCACCGCCGCCTCGGTGCTGGCGGCGCTGTAGTCGCCGATGCCGAGCCCGATCGTCATGCCCTCGGCGTCGTAGCCGAGCTCGAGCAGCAGGTCCCACAGGGCAAGGCTGTCCTTGCCACCCGAGACGGCCACCAGGACCCGCTCCCCCGGCTCGATCATGTGGTGCTCGTCGATGGCCCGGGCCACCTGGTCGCGGCAGAACTTGAGGAAGTGGTCGGGGCAGAAGTTGGCGTTGTGGCGGCGCAGGTCGATGACGGCCGGGCCACGGCAGACGGTGCACTTCATCGGGGCGTCCTCAAAGTGCGCCTCCCGAGATCACGGGGCGGATCTCGATGACGTCGTCGTCCGCCAGCACCGCGTCGCCGGGGACCAGCGTGTCGCCCCGCACCACCAGCACCGACTCGCGGTTGAGGTCGAGCCGGCGTAGCAGCTTGGTGACGCTGAGCGGCCCGTCGATCTCGAGCTCGCGGCGAGGGTTGCGGAGAAGGACGCGCATGACGCGTCCATTGTGGCGCCGGCGCCTAACGACGACGAACGCGCTTGCCGTCGTAGGTCTCGAGCAGGTGCCTGATCTCCATCGTGTGCCCCGGCTTGACCTCGCCCCGATAGACCACGACCGGCTCGCTGCCGATGGCCCGTCGCAGGCGGCGGGCGCCCCAGGCCGCCAGGAACACCCAGAACCAGGGTCCCGAGCCGCCCATCACGCCGCGGCTCATGCCACGCGTCTGGACCAGCCGCAGGCCGCGATCGACGAAGCTCGTCCGGGTGCGTGCCACGCACTACACCCGGCGGATCTCGACGATGGTGCTGCGCTGCTTGCCGGCCCGCCGGCCCAGCAGGAAGACCAGCAGCAGCACGATGAAGGCGGCGATGCCCCCGGCCATGATCAGCGTGGTCCTCGCCGACGCGACCTGGTCGCGCGCCTCGCCCTCGAGCTCGCGGAACTTGGCCTCGAGGTCGTCCCGGGTGATGGGGGTGGTGGGTGCGGTTCGCACTGCCATCGGCCTACCTCTTCGTCTTGGTGATCCGGGTGGCGGCGAGCGCGGCCAGTCCGGCCGCCACCACGAGCACGATGAGATACGGCAGCCACGACAGGTTGCCGTCGAGGGCGGTGCCGGTCTGCGTCTGCAGCGCCCGCAGTGCCGCCAGCATCAGCAGCACCACCCCGAAGCCGATCAGCACTGCGCCGGCGCCGCCGAACGCCAGGTAACGGCCGACGCCCTTGAGCGGATCGACGGTCTCCTGGCGGGCGTAGTCCTTGGTGAGCGCCCACAGCTCGGTTGCGACCTCGGGGATGGACTTCGACTGCGGCTCCGGCACCTCGGCCCTGCTCCTCGTCGCTGGGGATGCGTCGCTAGGGATGTCTGGTTGTACCACGCCGGTACGGACGTGCCCGGAGATACCGACCGGTGGTGGCCGTCTAGTGATTACCCGCCGGCGAGGCGGGCCTGCAGCAGGTCGATCTGGTCGGCCAGCAGCTCGCGCAGCAGGGCCCAGCGGGCCGGCACGGTCGGCGCCGCCAGCAACGCCTGGCGGTCGACCGGCCCCAGCGGCGCCACCACCGTCGCCTGGTAGCTGGCGACCACCGGGTCGTCGGCCAGCTCGAGGTCGAGCGGCGGTGCCGGCTCCCCCAGCTCCCGGCGGAGCGCGGCCGCCCGCCGCAACAGGGTGGTGACCTCGGCCCGATCGTCGCCCGCGTCCCCGGCTGCCTCGTCCGACTCGGTCAGCTGGTCGGCCCACTCCTCGATGTCCGCCCGGGGATAGGGGTCGTCGGGGAGCCACCGCTCGACGCGGATGCGGTGGACGCCGAGCGCGCCCAGGATCCAGCGCCCGTCGGGCAGCTGCTCGGCGCGGGCGATGCGAGCCAACGTTCCCACGTCGGTGCGGACGTCGCCGCCGCCGACCTCGGACCCCCGCTCGATGAGCACGACGCCAAACGTGCCGTCCCCCACCCGGCAGTCGTCGACCATGCGCCGGTAGCGTGGCTCGAACACGTGGAGTGGTAGGACCATCCCCGGCACGAGCACGGTGCCCAACGGGAACATCGGGACCACCGGCACGTCTTCTAGCGTAGCCATCGAACTGTTGTTCGTATATGGTGGGGCGTCCAATGGACGATCATCCCGTCGGTTGCCTGGTGGTGCCCCGCTTCCCGCTGGCCTGCGAGCTCGTCGATCGACCCGAGCTGTGGGGCCGTCCGGTCGTGGCGGCCCATCCCGATGCCCCGGTGGTGTGGTCGGCGTCCCCGGCCGCGTCGGCCGAGGGGGTGGAGGAGGGTCAGCGCCTGTCCGAGGCCATGGGGCGCTGCTCCTCGTTGGTGGTGCTCGACGCCCGGCTGGCCCGGTACGAGGCCCGGGATGCCGCCATCCTCGACGCGCTTGAAGCGATGGTGCCCGGCGTGGAGCCCGCCGGCCTGGGCATGGCCTACGTCGACCTCGCCGGCCTGGTCCGCTGCTACCGCTCCCCCAACGCCCTGCACGCGGCGCTGCTCGGTTGCGCGCCCCGCGAGCTCCGGCCCCGGCTGGGGGTGGGGCCCACCAAGTTCGTGGCCCGGCTGGCGGCGCTGCGGGCCCCCCGGGATGTCGGGGCCCCGGGTGACGTCAGGGTGGTCGACGAGGTCGACGTGACGGCGTTCGTCGCGCCGGTCCCGGTGACGGCGTTGCCGGTCGACGCCGAGGTGATCCGGCGCCTGCGACTCGTCGGCATCGCCACGGTGGGTGAGCTGGCGGCGCTGCCCCGGCATGCGCTGGTGGCCCAGTTCGGCGCCGAGGGCACCCGGCTGGCGGCGCTGCTCGACGGGGCGGCCGAGCCGGTGCGCCCCCGTCCCCGCGAGGAGCGGTTGGGCGAGCGGTTGGCGTTTCCCGAGCCGCTCACCAGCCGTGAGGCGCTGCTGGCGGCCGCCGCCCAGGTGCTCCGCCGGGTGCTGCGCCACCCACGCCGCCGAGGCCGGGTGGCCCGCCAGCTGGTGGTGCGGGCCGAGACCGAGCAGGGCAAGCGCTGGGAGTCCACGGTGACGCTGCGCCATGCCCGCGACGACCGCGAGGGCGTGTGGCTGGCGCTGGCCCCCACCCTCGAACGGGCGGCGCTGCCGGGCCCGGTGAGCGAGCTGTCGGTCGAGCTGCGGGGCCTGCGGGCGTCCCGGGGGTGGCAGGGCGAGCTGCTGCCGAAGGAGTCGGCCCAGGGGGCGTCGGCCGAGCGGCGGGAGCGTGTCGAGGAAGGCCTGCGCCAGGTGCGCGCCCGCTACGGGCGGAGCCTGGTCGGGCGGATGGTCCCGATCGAGCCGTGGAGCCGGATCCCCGAGCGCCGCTGGGCGTTGGTGGAGCTCGAGTGAATAAGGAGTGTCGGCCGGAGGCCGACGCCGCCACGGGGCGGCGGGTGGGGGTCGGGCCGGAGTGTCGGCCGGAGGCCGACGCCGCCACGGGGCGGCGGGTGGGGGTCGGGCCG